>VSSQ01000358.1_pt1 | contig 36775 bp, 24 predicted proteins | sample 4763081 | NCBI WGS metagenome assembly VSSQ01 (sample SAMN12137344, study PRJNA551015) | bioreactor metagenome | isolation source: SDC9 anaerobic chlorinated ethene degrading culture | place: USA: Knoxville, Tennesee | collected 2015-01-01
GCCCGGGCATCGATGACCAGTAATCTTACCCGCCGTGAAAGGACATCCTCAACAGTACGGGCCATTTCTTTTCTGGCTGCCCAGATTATTTCAGCAACAGTATACTTATAATCCGGGTGTATCAGTGCCGCCATCATGGATTCGTTGTCGATCATTTTCTTTATGGCCGGCATATCTGATCCGTACACATAGAGGTGACTCGACATGTTGGGATTCAGTTTATAACCATGTATCCTGAAAAGCCGTGTTTTACAAATCCGTTTAGGTAGCAAATTCATTTTAACAGCCTTATCTACGGTATCTTCTGCCATCCGGCGATAGGTAGTCCAACGGCCTCCGGTAACAGTAATAAGGTTGTTTTTCGATACCACTATTCTGTGACTTCGCGATATTTCTTTAGCTGTTTCTCCTTCTTTTATGGGGGCAGCTATGGGTCGCTGACTGGCAAACATGGATAATATGTCCTTACGTTCCGGCTTTATCGTCAGGTATTTACCGGCTGCCTCCAGTATAAAATCAATTTCCTCATTCAATGGCACCGGCTCCATATCATATTTATCGCTGGCAACATCTGAAGTGCCCACCACTACTTTATCATGCCAGGGCACTGCAAACAACATACGGCCGTCAGCTGCATCCGGTATTAACAGAGCACGTTTTCCCGGCAGGAATTTACTGTCCAGTACCAGGTGTACGCCCTGACTCGGTTGTACCATTTTACGTTTCAGAGGAGCATCCATCGAAATTATATTGTCAACAGAAACACCGGTGGCATTGATTACGCATTTAGAATTTACCCGGTAAACCTTTTCTGTTTCCATGTCTTTCACCTCTACTCCAGAAACAAGCCCTTTTTTATCATGCAAAAGACCGATTACACGCATATAATTCACCGGACATGCCCCCTGCTCAATGCACGACTGCGCTAAGTTTACCGCCAAACGCGAGTCATCAAACTGTCCATCGTGATACACTACTCCGCCCCGCAATCCTTCCTGTTTGATTGTCGGAATGTATTTCGTAACTAATCTTGTTGAAACAGGTGCTGATCGCCCCAACCTTAATTTTCCCCATGAAATGATATCGTATAAAGTCAGCCCGATGGTGTAGAGAAAGACCTCAAAACGGGTATAATTGGGTATGACAAAAGGCAGATTTCTAACCAAATGAGGGGCATTGCGACGCAGGCGGCCTCTTTCGACGGATGCTTCCCGAACAAGAGCCACATCTCCGCGTTTTAAATACCTGACGCCTCCATGTACCAGTTTCGTACTGCTACTGGAAGTATATTTGGCAAAATCGTGTTGTTCAAACATGGCAACACTAAATCCCCGAAGCGCTCCGTCGAGGGTCACACCCAATCCCGTTGCACCTCCACCGATGACAATCATGTCCCAAACCTTGTTATTATCGGCAATTTGTCTGATTAATTTTTCCCGTTGCATGTTGATATCTGATAATTATAGATTTATAATAAGATTTATTCAAAAAGCAAATATAATCAAAACAATTCGCTTGTGTGACTCTTGTTCATAAATCTGAATACTATTCTCTGATTTCAATCGGATATACGATTTAAATATTCAACATATGTATTTCCAAAACAATCCGTAACAACGACCTTTACTTCTGATTTATTGTTCTTTGGTGTGTAGTAAAACAAGTTAGAAGTCTTTGCTGGTTCTAGCTTTGGCTTTCTGTCCGGTTTTTGCGCACCAAGATAGAAATCATACGCATCAGGGTCATAGCCGGTTGTATTTGTCATTTTACCCTTGTAATTTCCGGCTTCATACACCTCAACTTTCCAGTCTTCACTGTAATTCCACACATGTGCAACAACACTTTTGGGTAATTCCGGCACAGAACCGGCGGGGTAAATTTTCAGCTGATAGTCTTTTGACTTTCCTGTCGATTTATAATATTGATTTACGAGTTGATTGCCCCTAATTTCAAACACGCCATATCCATTGGGACAGCCATCAACATTGAAGTCACCTGCCCAGGAATTTCCCATGGTCGGGCTCAGGGTATAATCTACCATATCTTTTGCAACAAGTGCTTTATTCATCCGGTGTGTATGTCCTGAAACAATTAAGACCTTGTACCCTTTCAGCATTTTGACCAATTCAGCCGTATTATTTAAAATCTTTTTCCCATCTCTGCGATATGCCGGTGAATGCATACTAATGATTATAAGTTTATTTTTATCAACATATTTCAAATCTTGTTGCAACCAGTTCAGTTGCTCCTCCGAAATCTCCTCCTGATAGTCGGGACGTGTATTGTAAATGATGTTGTCCAATGCAATAAAATGGCAATCGCCACGGTTGAAAGAATAATATGCCGGTCCAAAATGAGACTCAAAATTATGTGAAGATTCATAATCATTTCCTTTGACCGTTTGATCGTAATCGTGATTTCCTATTACCTGATAAAACGGGAAGGTCAGCTGTTCAAAGGCCTTTACATAATCGGGATACATCTTCGGCGCATCCCAAAGCAAGTCGCCGGCTGTCATCCCGATAAATGCCACGTCACCCGGGTAGTTGTTTTTTAAAGTTTCAATATCAGGTATTGCTTCAGCTGTAAAACGTTTCATATCAGCCGGAATTTGCGCCTGCGGATCAGCCATCACAACAAGTACCAACGCTTTATCTGTTTCCTTCTTAGTCAGTGTAAAATTCACGGTAATATCTGAAGTTGTGCCTTTTATTGACTTGTAGAACCGGGGAATATTACCTTCGTGAGGTATATCACAATCGGCAGGAACAGAAATAAAAATATGTTTTGCAAAATTCGTACTTTGCATCGTATATTCTCCTTCAGCATTGGTCGTAGTCACCTGATAACCATCACTTACAACAACACCGGCAATACCGGCACTCTCAGGAATCGACACCTTACCTGAGACAGTAAACGAGACTAAGGTCGTTTGTGCATGCAAACCGGTCGCAAACAGTCCGCACAAAAACACAAATAAAGCAAAGTATCTGATTGAATTCATTTTATAATAAATTTATATTCCGATGAAATTATTCTCTCAAATCTACATAGATTAATCATTTAACACACTTTCGGGTATAACACTGACCATCAACCAATAAAGAAACAACATACACTCCTGCCGGAAGATGATTCACACTGATACTTCTTTCCGAACCGGTTAATTCTTTCTGTTTCAATTTTCGTCCGCTCATATCCGAGACACTAATAGCAATACCTGTAATACCTGGAACAGCTTTAACTTCAAAACAATCGTTTAGAGGATTGTAATAAACCTGCACATCCTGCTCGTTTAAAACTGATTTTAAACTTGTTGCGGTAGTAATTACCTGTTTCACTTCCGATGCATTCGAAACACAGATACCATCGGTAGCCCGGACTCTGTAATAATAGGTTTTATTTTCCTCAAGTCCTGTTACTACATGTGACGTACCGGAGACTGCCACGCTTTGATACCCAGACACGGCATCTACAGCCTTTCCTTTGACATAGATATTCGCGATACGACTCGTCCCTCCACTAGTTACAATATAGGTAGATAAACCTGAAGTTCTCATTGAAGACGTCATTGTCCATCTTATTGAAACATTTTCCTGGTTATCGCAAGCAGTTGGCAAAGCCAGGTCTGTCAGCATGCTGGTAGGTCCATAAGCGGCGTTGGGCATAACCAAATCACTGTTGGGGACATCAATCCAGGCACCTGTATCGCTTAACCGGTACTGAACTTTCATGTTTTTCGGACCGTTAGCAGAAGAGTATTGCCAGGAAGACAATGTCAATCCGGAATAACCAGTGGTATTCACATCTATCTGAAAATATTTTTTATATACTCCATTTTCCCAGCCTGTGGAAGAAATTGCGTAAGGATTGGTTTCAGACCCATCTCCTGCACCATAAGGAATTGCATTTGAATCATTTCCGGTTGCTGTACAGCTTATGAACTTATCTTTATTATTAGCAGTAAAGATATGGGGCCCGGCAACAGCTCCCGCTGCATATATTTCGGGGAACGTCCAGGCAGCAAGCACGGTTGAATCTGCAACCGCAAAATTTTCACGCTCTGAAATATCCAACAAATAATTGGTAGCAATGGGGTATGAATCCCAAGAAACTGTAAAACCAGTTGAGTTAACATCAGCTGCTTCGTTGACAACCGGACTGGCTGATATTCTCGGTTCACCCGTCAGCCACACATCATCGATGCGAATGCTGTTGGTTGAGGTCGCAGGCTTAACAAAGCGCAAGCCCAGACCATCAATTTCAGCATCTTCAGGTAAACTAAAGATAGGACTGCGATACCATCCGGAAGGTTGGAATATCTCATTGAACAAGAAAAAGAGTTGAACCCAGGATGTTCCGTTCCAATAATACACCTCTAAATCGCTCCTTACATCCGAACTGGTTTTGCTGTATCCAAAGGATAATTGAATGTTTTTGAAAGCCGACGCATCAATACCATTGATGGCAAAACCTCTATTTGCCCCCGGTTCTTCCGCTTTGAAATAAACATTGTTGCTCCCCGAGCATTCGGGATAAGTAGATGTCGCTGTTGCACTTACAACCGTTGATCTCACATCTGGTTGATTTGGGCAGTCACCTGCACTAATCGTGATATTCGAATTGTGCCAGCCAGTCCATTCTAAAACAGTCGGAAATGGACTTGTTGCAGATCCCTCACCCATACTTTCAGTAAAGAAAACCTGTCGGTTATCGTTCTTGTCCGGCATCTTATTCAGGAACTCTGTATATATATTTCCAAAATCATCGGTAACAACCACTTTCATCTCCGCATTAGCGTCATTAGGGGTATAGTAAAACAATGTTGGTGTAGTAGCAGGTTCTGAACCAGGTTTTCTGGCCGGTTTTGACGAACCAATATAATAGTTGTAGGCAACAGGATCATAACCGGTTGTTTTAATCATATTTCCTTTAAAAACACCATTTTCATATATTTCAACCTTCCAACCCGGAACATAATTCCACACGTTAGCAACAATACTGTTGCTGAAAGCTGTTACCGCACCAACCGGGTAGACACGCATTTGATAATCCCGGGCACGGTTGGTCGACATGTAATAATGATTCATCAGTTTGTTACCGCTGATTTCAAAGACACCATAACCATTGGGGCAGCCATCCACATTGACATCACCGGCCCAGGAATCTCCCATAGTTGGACTCAGCGTGTATTCAACCATATCCCTGTTTATAACAGTTTTGTTCATTCTGTGTGTATGTCCCGAAATAAAAACAACTTTATATCCATTGAGGATATTGATTAATTTGCCAAGATTGGTCACACCAATACTGCCATTTCTTTTGTATGCAGGAACATGCATGACAACAACAATGAGGTTGTTTTTATCAACATAGCTCAAATCCTGCTGCAACCAGTCCAGCTGTTCCTGTGTAATTTCCTCTTTGTAATCCGGCCGGGTATTATAAATGATATTGTCCAATGCCACAAAGTGACAGTCAGCACGGTTGAAAGAATAATAAGTCGGTCCGAAATAAGATTCGTATATATGAGATGCGGCGTAATCGTTGCCCGTGGTTTTCTCATCGTGGTCATGATTTCCGATGACCTGATAAAATGGGAAAGATAATTTCTGAAATGCTTTTACATAATCGGGGTACATGGCAGGGGCATCCCAGAGTAAATCCCCGGCAGTCATCCCGATGAAGGTAACATCTCTGGGATAAGTGTTTTTCAGCCATTCAATATGAGGTGTAGCTTCTGCAGTGAAGCGTTTCATATCGGCAGCAATTTGCGCCTGGGGATCGGCCATTACAGTGAGCACGAGATGCTCGTCTTTACCCTGTTTGGTGAGTGTAAAATCGACCGTAATGTTACTCGTGGTGCCTTTTATTGACTTATAAAAGCGGGGAATATTGCCCTCGTGAGGGACTTTAAAATCTGATGGTACTGAAATAAAAACATGCTTTGCCAGGTTGTTGCTGTTTAAGGAGTATTGACCATCGGTGTTTGTAGTGGTAACATGATAGCCATCGCTGACCACCACATTGGCAATCCCTGTATTTTCGGGCGTAGATACTTTCCCGGTAATAACGAATGAAGCAGTAGGAACCTGAGCCGACAAACCTGACATACACAGTCCGCCAACTAACAATAACACACCTACATACTTTATTAAACTCATCCCGAAAAAATATGAAATATGGTTATGGAAATTGATAATTTTTAATTTTAATTTTTTAAACAGAGTCGCAGGCATTTACCTCCTGCAACCCTGTTTATCCAACACTTGTTTTCCTGATATGTTATTCGTTTGGCGCTTTGGTAACCCTGAAGTTATCAAAGAAGAACCTGTTCGATTTATTTAACCTGGTTTGCTCCGAGTTTTCAATACCCGAACGAATACGGAACTGCGTACGTGATGTCGCTCCATAAATGATGGCTGTTACTGTTTTATACGGTTCCGTAAGTTCCTGACCGGTACTGATCCACAAATCAACATTCATGAAATAACTTGTCAGAGCCTGGCTGTTAATTGTTCCTCCATTTCTGACTTCAAGCACAATACCGTCTAAATCCTGTGTACCTCCTGCTGAAGCATACATTGCCACATCAAAAGTAACTTGTACGTTTATAGATTTATAAGGTGCAATTGAAGAGAATGGAGGAGAAATCAGGTCACTGCCGACACGGGTTTTTCCTATTTTCATTAAACCGGGACGCAAATAAGTTGACCCCAACTCCTGAGTCCAGTTGTATTTATTGATGGTATCTCTTTGTTCCGGAGTTATATTGGAATTGGTGAAACCCAGCTCATTAGTGGGGAAATTGGCTGGTGTTCCTCCAAAAGTCTCAACAGTTATCCACGAGAAATCCTCGCTGTAATATTCATATCCGACAGGCATTCCATCATCAACTACAATCTGGAATACAACTTCTTCTCCGGTTTTTCCCGCATCTTCCAGTAAAATAATATCATCAATGCGGTAATCAATTTTATTTGCAACGACTTTGTAATACACAAAAGCCAGGTCAGCAACTTTGTATTTGCTTTCGGCTTTGGCCCATCCGGCCTGATTACCGCTTCTGGTATATTTCAACGGCACCCAGTTTTCTCCATCTTTGCTGATATACAGTTTAAGATCATTGGCATTAAAAGCTTCAGGGGAATAAATTCCAAAACTCAGGTTGAAATACTCATCATCTCTGGTACCGACTGGCCCTAAAATGTAAGTAGACTCCAATGTTGAAAACAGAACATTGCTCCCTCCTGATGCATTAGCGTATCCTTCAGATGGATTCTGATTGTCGACTAAAGCAGCATTCGTTCCTGAATATTTTGTAAGTAAACTACCAATACCCACTTTAGTCCATCCATCGAAGAAGTTTACATCAACCTGCTGAACAGTTTCTTTTCCCATATCTTCGAAGAGGTAATAAATAACCTCGTCTTTACTGTTCTGAGTTACCTGGATTTCTTTTTTCACGCCATCATAGGTTTCCAGTATAACTTTTGCAGTGCGCAGTTCACCATCATTTAAAGGAGCTGCAAACGAAAGTGTGGTCTCACCGGTTCCTCCCACGGGCGAAACCGACAACCATTCTCCTTCCTGTTCAATTTTCAGTGTCCAGTAAATATTGGAAACGACATCGACAGTAGCAGTATTCCCTTCTTCGTTCATTCCCAGCCTGCTGAGTGTAAGTGTTGATGCACTCAGATTCACCTCGGGTTTTACGACAACCTCATCTTCAACGCAGGATACCGCAAAAAATCCCAATGCAGCCATCAGCATGATTAAAGTAGTCCGTTTAAATAATGTCCTTTTCATTTTTTATCAGATTAGAAGTTTTATATTTATTCCATTGAAAGTACGAATTGTTTGGGTCTTGTCATTGTTTCAGTATAAGCATTTCCAAACCGGTCAGTTATCGTAATTTCCAGAGTAGAAGTTGCACTGGCGGCAATTACCTGAAACATGTGAGGATTGTTACCGGTAGTAAAACCATCTGTAACAGAACCATTATCCCGCATACGCGGATAGTCGTACGCTATCGTATGCAGTGGATCCTTTAAATAAACCTGCTTTGTCGACAGTTTATTTCCATTCTCTTTTACTTCGATTTTCCATGCAGGATCATAATTCCAGATATTAATCAATACTGAATTATTAACCAACGAGGCATAATCGTCTTTCCGGTTACCACTAAGCTTTTCCATAACAGCCGATACCTCGCTCTGGCTGAAAAAAGCTTTTACACTGTTCATGTCGTAAGTTCGGAACTGTTTTAATTTACTTAATCCTATTCCCTTATAATACCATTTGATGTCCTGACTATTCACCTCGAACACAGCATAACCGCTTGGAGAGCCATCGATACAAACATTCATTCCGGTGGTTTTTCCACTCCACCACCAGGTTTCGGATGTTGCTGCAATATTGTGTTCCTGTATATTCGTACCGACAGTTGTGTATCCATTATTATGGGTATGACCATTCAGGAAGTGCACATTGGTGAAACCGTCGAAGCACCTGTGAAACTCAGTTGCCTTGTAGGAAGGGTTAAACGTGAGCTGCGTTGTAAAGGTTGAATTGTAATTACTGGTACTCGGGCAATGGAAAGATACGATTACCGGTTTATTCTTGTCCTTCACAGCTGCCAAATCATCTTTTAACCAGTTTAACTGACTATTGGTCAAGTACTTTTCATAGTTTCTTTCCCCAACAGTTCCCAATAGGCCACCCGTATTGATGAAAATCGTATTATCCAGAAAAATGTAGTGTACATCACCAATATCCATTGAATAATAGGTAGGACCAAGCGCTCTTTTGTATTTCTTCTCGGCATCAAAATCATTAGCATGATACGGGTCATTGTCATGATTTCCCATGACGTGGTACATAGGTGCAGGAAATGATGAAACCGTTGCCACATAATTTGAAATATCATAATTTCTGCTGTACCAGTATCCATCCCAACTCATGTCCCCCAACACAATGGTATACACCGGCTTGTCTGGCTGACTTTCCACAAACTGTCTGGCTTCAATCATAAAACCATTATTAAACTGAGCCATATCATTGTTTGATGAAGGTCCTCTGTTAGCCAGGTGCATGTCCGTTGCAATCAAAAGCACATGATTACGCTGCTGAACTTCAATCAGTTCAAAATTATGCTGTTCGGTTGTTGTCGAGGCGGCTGTCAGTGTCGACCAGAAACCGGGAACTGCATTATTGGTTGTTTTGGACTGATAGCCTGAAGGCGTACAAACAAAAACATATCCATGCAATTTATTGGAATTAAGCCAGTAAAAACCGTTTTCATCCGTTATGGTCGTTGTAATCCCATCTGACACCCGAACACCCTGAACCGGACTCGTCCCGCAATACACTGCTCCCTTAATGGTAGCACCTTGTTTGTCTGGAACATTAAAATTCAGGATAATCGTAATGGTTGTTGTTCCCAACTCCTGGCGCTTCTGATCCCGCTGAACAAGAATTTTATATTGTCCGTTTGTCAACTCATCCGGAACAATAAAAGTTGCATAAGTGTTCGTGAAGGTAGCAATATTAACAACAACCTCTTCATCTCCGGTTTTAAAGACGATTTCATCTCCGGTCGCAAACCCCTTTCCACTAATGGCTTGTGAATTTCCTTTCACGAGACTCATCTGTGAAGGAATTATCACATCCCTGATAAAAGTTGTTTGCCCCGGATCATTGGGGTCGTCGGGGATAGGATCAATCTTTTCACACCCATGCAAGATGGATGTGAAAAGAATGACTAACAACAATTTTACAAGACTATTGGGCGAAATATACATATTGAAAATTTAATTTTAGTTTTTCAGCTGGGTAATTCTTATGAAGCCCAGACGGTTTGTTCCTGATGTACCGATGTTGCTTCCGTTGAGAGTAGCTCGTTCCTGACTGTTAACCCTGAGGCGAATCACAAGATTAGACTTACCTTTCACGGCATCCGGCAACTTGAATACATATTGCATCAACTGCTGACTATTATTGATATCACAAACCGTATAGTTAGCTACATGATTCCATTGATTGAATGGTGTATTTTCGGCCTCAGCCCATTCAACCGTAAAGTGGGCAGGACCAGACGTACTACTTGACGAATTAAATTGCAGGTAAACAGCTCCCGGTCCGGTTGCATTCATGGTACTGGTAGTAATTACCCAGGCCTCGCCCGAACTACCTCCTGAAATACTGGAAGATGGATTACCCCACCAATACTGCGTATTGATACCCCAGTACGATAGGTTATTGTTGTAAGCAATCGTCGGAGTTCCGTCCGGATTCAACTCAACTGGCGCCATCCTGGCCTGTGAAGCTACATAATAGAACGCTTCGGCACTGCTGGATGTTAACACATTCTGATTTACCCTTCCGGTATACTTGAGCGTCCCGGTTCCAATATATGCTGTAATCGAACTTAATGCAACAGTATTATTTGGCCACGGGCCTAACTGCATGATGTCTCTGGAAAGCGCCGTATTCTTATCGGCCGAAACCTTGTTGTCTTCATTATTCCGGATTCTGATAAAATAACTGGTTGCATTATTTTTCACCCGTTTCATAACAATACCGGTCAGAGAGCCGGAGCCCCATGGCATCAAGATTTTGAATCTGTCAAGGAAAGCCGGATTGGTGTACATTCTGATAATATTACCTTTCTTATCTCTTACCAGATGTCCGTAATTATCAGTATCATCGGCAAATGGCTCTGCTGTTGCAGTCCAGTTTGCTGGTTTCTTGTTATAATACGTTTCTGTGATGTTCACGTAGGTACCGAATGGTAACGGGAATTCAACTTCTTTAAGCGTAACCAGCGCATTTTCATACTGAGCCAGGTTCACGAGTTCGGTAATCTCAATTGGAGTTATCCCGGAAGTCGGAGTAGCATCGTGTACAAATGAAGGCGAGAAGGATTCAACCTTGCTGGCTTTTGAAGATGTATCGAGAATGAATGAAGCTCCATACATGTGAACCTTCACCTTATCATTCAGGTTAAAGGTATTATCATCGGCATTTGTAAACTCGATCCACACCCCTTTGTTACTTTCGTCCTGAACGATCATCTGCGTTTTGGCAAGCGCCTGTTTGCTGCGATCACTGATTACATACCCTTCAATATAGAGGTTATCATTGATAGTGCCAACACCTGATGGTCCGACACGTGACAACAAATCAGCAACAGTTACTTTCGTCGCATTACTAAAATCGTTAGCCAAATCCAACTGTTTGATGTACATGGTTACCGACTGATCCACACCGATCATCGAGAAAGTGATAGAACCTTCGCGTTGTACGGCAGGATTCTGACCGATAACAATTTGTTGTGTTGAGTCGGTCACCTCACCAATTGTAATCCAGCTGTCGTTACTGGTGGCCTGCCAGGCAATGTTGGCAGTTACTTTCACAACAAAAGTCTCACCCAGCGATGATACAAATTTTGGGGTTGTTGAATAATTAATGGCCAGACTCGGTGGTGCAGGGTCTTGATAGACGGGTATGCTACCCATCACTTGTCCGGCACTGTTCAACAGATTAATTGAATAATCCCTCGGATAGGCTGATGTATTCGGAGTTGCCTTGATGCCAAACCGGCCATCACCCTTACCCTCTGCCGGCCAAATCTCAACCCAGGTTTCATGTCCTTCTCCCGGCGACAACTTCCATTTTCCCACATTTGATTCCACATAGAAATACAGGCTGCCTCCCTGTTGAGGAAAACTACAAATATAATCGGCCGGCAACAATGAATCCATCTCAATGCCGCCCGAATTCTTATAGGTTATACCAAAAGCCACATCAGTACCGCCGATATCATCCGGCTTGTCTTCATCGCACGAAGAAACCAATGCACACGCTATGATTGCTGCAAATAAAAGGAAAATATTTTTCCTGTTTCGTGTTCTTTGCTTAATATGATTTATTTTCATTTTATTTTTCATCTGTAAAATTATAAATTGATGTCAGATGTAATATCCCGGATAATTGATTTATTTAATTGCTGCTGCCGCCCTGCTCCACCAAACCGGTGTTCTCATATCATCTCCACCTCCGTAATCTGCTTTCAGTCTGTCTACTGCAACCTGATAATTATCCGGATTTGTCTTAGCTGTATTGATCGGATATTCGAAACGCATAGGCAAAATATGATCATTAAAGGTTCCTACCCCGATATTTAATTTCGGGAAACCTGTACGCCGATAATCATGCCATGCCTCATAACCCACCCAGAACATCGCGATGTATTTCTGATTCAGGATATTTTCCAGTCTTCCATCATAAGGAGCATAATTATCTATAAAATTGGTAATGGCTTCGTCGGTAATCCCTGCTTTATTCGGATCAACACTTACCCAATATTTTATAGACTCGGTAATTGCATTGCGATAGTATCCGGAAGCTGTATCATCACCACCCGGAATAGCTCCGAGTTTAGCTGCTTCACAAAGAATAAACAACACTTCATCATATTTCATCAATGAATAAGGTGAAGTATATCCTCCCAACACGCTTTTGTTCAGTCGTGCTGAATTGTCCGAATCAGTATCCTGGGAACCGGCACCGCTGGCAACCCCTTTCCATGCTCCGCCACGTTGAACGAAGTAAGTGGAAATGCGCGGGTCATTCTGCTCATCCATCATACTTACAATCTGTTCAGCGGCATTTCTACCATTAAATGCTCCATCGGTCTGATCACCAAAACTATTAATAAAAGGCGTAATACCGGAATAAAAAATTGTTGCGTTATCGGCATTACTGGTAAAAATAGGATATTTAATCGGATCATTCAAAATTTCATTGATTTTTTCGAACACGGTCAGTTCCTGCGTTCCGTCACCTGAAACAGTCATCTTCAAATCACTGCGGTTACTCAATCTCATTAACAATCTTAGATAAAGTGAGTTGTTAAATTTTTTCCATTTAGCGATATTGCCACCATAAATCAGATCTTTCGACGGTGTTTTGATAGATTGATTTACATCAAATAGATTATTTGCTTTTTCAAGGGTTGCAAATAGTTGTTTGTAAATATCCTGTTGTTTGTCAAATACCGGAAAGAGTGTGGTTTCCTCCACATAATTATTGTCTTCATCGTAGTAAGGAAGACTGCGGAATGCCTCACTACACGGAATGTCACCAAAAATATCTGTTGCGTTAGACATAAATAAAGTTCTCAATGTAAGCGCAATAGCCTCGGTATTAACATCCTTTTTTCCATCCAGTCTGGCCAACTGTCTCATGTGATCCGCATTGGCAGCCCATACCAACAAACTGTTCCATGTACTTGCCATCACTGAGTTACCAATTACATATCTGTGATATGCATTATTAGAGGTTCCGGACACAGTATACTGTATCAGTTCACCTGTAAAAAGCCAGGTACGGTAGCGCATGCCGTCGGCTCCGGAGAATATCGTTTCCTCCAGGAGATTAACCGGAGAAATATCCCAATACTTGGGAACATTCGGATTGTCGTTGAGTTCTTCAAATCCAGAACTGCATGAAAATTGAAATGCAACAATCAGTGTCAGAAAAATATGAATTAGATATTTCATTTGTTTCAATTTTTAAAATGATACTTTCAGATTAAACCCATAGGTACGTGTCATCGGATAACCACCGGTTTCCACACCCCTGTTCAAAGAACCGCCACCAAAAGCTGCCACTTCGGGGTCATATTGGGGCCAGTCAGTCAACATAAACAAGTTGGTTGCATAAACTCCAACGAAAGCACTTTGAATAAATCCTATCTTTTTAAGTGTAGCTGCGGGCAATTTGTAATCCAACCGGCATTCTTTCATTTTCAGGAAACTGGTGCTGAATGTGTTTTGTTCCACATTATTTCTATTCCAGACAACGGTATTGTAATAGTCCACAATATCGGTCGTTATCTTTGTGTTTTTCGTATATGTCCCATCCGGGTTCAGATTTACACCTTCGTGAATCAATCCTTCGTAACGACCTTCCAACGTATTGGTTAATTTACCCATATAGGATAATGCAAAATTTGTTACCGAATAGGCCTTACCTCCGTATTGGCCAGCAAAAGTCATATTCAGCGTGAAGTTCTTATATGAGATCGTCTGTGTCATACCTGCCTTCCAGTCGGGAAAAATACTTCCGAGATCCAGGAGTTCTTCTCCCAGAACCGGGTTGCCTGTTACCGGATCCACAATTACCTGACCAGCTACGTTTACTTTTTTATTGCCATCCACATAATAAGCACCTTCAGGAGCCCGCAGGTATCCTGCTCCATAAATCCGGCCCAATTCAGTACCCGGAAAAGCATATACAAAAACCCTGCTTCCAACCGTATTGCTGGTATTGAGTTGCCACAATTCCACACCCGGAGCCAGTTCTACCAGTTTATTCCAGTTCTTGCTCCAGTTGAGATTCATATACCAGTTCCAGTTTTTAGATTTTAAAGGCTGAATCCGGGTGGCAATTTCGATCCCTTTGTTGGTTACCTTGCCGGCGTTAATCACCTGAGAAGATGCTCCCGTTTCCCAAGATGTAGGGACGTTGATAATCTGGTTGGTGGTGGCCGCATCATAATAGGTAACATCAAAACTCAGGCGGTTACGGAACAATCGGGTGTCAATCCCAATTTCCCAGCTTTCAATATTTTCAGGTTTCAGATTTTTATTTCTGATAACTCCCGACAAAGTATAGGCGCTTGTAAAATCACTGTTGTTGTACACCTGATCAAGTTGGTAAGGATCGGTATCATTACCCACATTCGCCCACGAAGCTCTTACCTTCATAATATCAACCCAGGGCGCGTTTTCCTTGAAATTAAAGGCCTGATCAAGCAACAAACTGGTGTTAACTGAAGGATAAAAATAGGAGTTATTACCTTTAGCCAAAGTACTTGACCAGTCGTTTCTACCGGTAACTTCAGCAAACAAAATTCCTTTCCAGTCGGCTGAAATGAATCCGAAGAAACTATTGATACTTTTATCCCTGCGAATGTTTGACGAAATAATCTGGCCATCACTATTTTGCAACTGATACACATTGTATGTAAACAATTTGGGAGCAGTTTGCGTAATAGCCCTGTATTTATTTACCATGTTGTTGCCTCCAAAGCTGGCATTCAGGTCGAAATCACCAAATTTATTTTTATAGCTCAGCAGGAAATCGTTGTTCATTTCGAAGGAATTTACGTTTTGCTCACGGTACATGCCGGTTCTGTTGGATACAGAGTAGTATGGCTTGCGCTGTGTGCGGAATTCCCCACTCCAGTCCATTCCTGTGCGGGCAATCAAAGTAAGTTTTTTGGGAATAAGGTTGATGGTAATACTTGCATTTCCGAAAACCCTGTCGCGTGACATGTTATTTAACTGTTCATAAACCTGGAAATAAGGGTTATCGCTATCGTAGTTAATTAAATTGCTGGTACCCATATTCTCCTGATGGATCTGAATTAATCTCCCTGAAAAATACTCTTCTTTAAAATCTTTGATATCAACAGCTGCCGGAGCCCAAATCAGGGTATACAAAGGTGAAGATGTACTATAACCAGACATCGGCAGATTATCACTATTCTTTCTGTAATAAGTCATTTTCGTCGACATCGTGATGTATTTATTAATTTCCTGTGTTGCCGAGAAATTAATATTTTGCGAGTTGTATCCTGTATTCGGAACAATCCATTCGTTGCGTGTATCTCTTATTGAGAAACGGAATGAACCACCCTTACCAGTGTTCGAATCAATAGAAACGCTGTTATTATATGTCACTCCGGTTTCGAAGAATCCTTTGTACCAATCCATTGGTTCGTAAGGAAGCAGGTTGTATTCATTCGTTTCCCAGTTCTTGGAAGCATACATATAACGCAACTGCCCATCAAATTTTTCTCCGAAATTATAACGTGACCAGAAACGGGATGTTCCCCCTACAGTCCACCAGGAGAATGGTTTGGGAACTACGTCATCTCTGTTGTTTTTACTGTAATTACCGGCACCGTATTCATTCTGGAAATCAGGCCAGAAGCCTGCCTGTTCAAGTGTTAATGAAGAGTTGACTGTTACGCCCAATCCTTTTGATTTACTTCCGGATCGTGTCGTAATAATGATGGCGCCATTAGCTGCTCTGGAACCATAAAGAGCAGTTGCTGAGGGGCCTTTCAGCACTGAAACAGACTCAATATCTTCCGGATTCAAATCGCCGGCACCACCACCGTAGTCGATTGGTGCATCTGCATTTGAATAACCGCCACCGGTATTGCTCGGAGTGATGTCGCTGTTCAGTGGAATACCGTCGATCACAAATAATGCGGTATTTTTATCGTGCGAAAGCGAACCTTCACCACGTAACGTTACACGCATTGATCCTCCGGGACCTGCCGAAGACTGATCGAAATTCAAACCAGCCACTTTACCGGCCAGTCCGCTCATCCAGTTGTTGGAAACCGTATTGTTCAGATCCTCACTGCTTACCTTGGAGATAGCATAACCCAAAGCCTTGTCAGCTTTTCTGATACCAAGAGCTGTTACTGTAACCTCATCGAGTTGAAACAAGGTCGGACGAAGGGTTATGTTTACGACCTTTTCCTCCGATTCATCAATATTGATATTGATGGATTGTTTTTCATGCCCAATGTAACTAGCTTCGATAACTTGTTTACCTGCGGGGACATTAGTCAATACATAACGACCCTGCATATTTGTTACCGTACCTATGGATGTACCTTTAATAATAACTGAAACGCCCAACAGCAATTCTCCCGAATCATCCTTAATTTCTCCGGTAATTCTCGCTGTTTTCTTCTGCTGAAAAGTTTCCACAGCGTGGTTATTTTCTGTTGAGGCATACAACTCAACAGGATAACCTGAAAACAAGCAAAGCAATAATAGGCTTACATTAAACAAGCTCCACTTGAGGTTTAATACTAAAGGAATCTTTTTCCCTTTCATAAATAGTTCCTTTTTCATGTGCATTAGAATGTTATATTTAATTTTTCTTTATTTTTTTGTTAACAAATTTAGTGACTTCATATTGCGCTATTATTACTGATTCATGTAATATTTCTTATACTTCTTTGAGAAACGAATCAACTTTACAGCCCTGTCGGGATAGTTCGTGATAAACCCATCCACTTTTAAATCCACCATCTTGCGGATATCCTCCGGACTGTCAACCGTCCACGGCAAAATCTTCATGCCTTTTTTATGTACGGCCTTTACCAGTTGTTTATTCACAATAGTATAATCCGGGCTTAAAATCTCAGGAACAAATTTCAGCTCCGACATGGCATCTTCGAAACTTACCATTTGCTTACCAACCAGATACGATAACCTGATCTGAGGATATCGCTCATGGATGTAATTCAGAGTACGTGTGTCAAAACACTGGATAACGAGCCGGTCGGTGATGTTTTTTTGCAACAAGACTCCCAGCGCCAGATCTGTAAACTCCTTATAATCGGGAGCATACACATTATCATTCTTTTTTGTCGATTTTATTTCAATATTATAATAGGGCAATGGCATATTATTAATTCTTGCATAGGCCTCCGTTTCGTCAATCAAATCTGACAACAAAGGTTTGTGCGCCTGCACTTTCTTTCTCTGTGGAAATCTGGGATCACCCTTTATACCCGTATCATATTTGGTGATAGAGTCGTAGGGCATGTTGTACAACTTGTAATTTTTTTCTTCCGCTTTTGTAAATGATTTTCCACAAGGCGTGGTAACATACCTGTGATCCATCACCTGCTCATGCGACACTACAACCTGTTTGTCCCTGGAAATGCTTAAATCCATTTCCAACGTGTTCACACCCCAATCCATCGCATTTAACATCGCGATGATGGTATTTTCAGGATAAAGCGCCATTCCTCCGCGGTGCGCCTGGATATCAATTCCCTGCGATACGGAAATGCCCATCGAGCCCAACACGAAAACCATGACACACCATAATTTATTCATAATACTTATTTTTATAAAAATTATTACGTTATTGGGCGCAAGCATTGTGCCCCTACTAGACCCCTTTAAACTTTTTAACTATTGAACCAATAATTAACCACTAACCACTATCTGTTAACCACTACTTAACAATTTCCAGCCTTTCCTTTTCTTTTTTCCAGGTCATAGCCGTGAAAAGAATCGCGATGGCACAAGCAACAAGTAAGAGTATAAACGTAGCATCCCAGCCCATGTGTTCCGCAATAAATCCAATAGCAATGTTAGCAAACAAAGCACCACCGAGGTAACCGAACAAGCCCGTTAAACCGGCAGCAGTACCCGCAGCTTTCTTGGGCACCAGATCCAGCGCCTGAACACCGATAAGCATTACCGGACCATAAATCAGGAATCCGATTGCAATCAGGGCAATATTGTCTACCATGATATTTCCCGGAGGATTTATCCAGTAAACAAGCACAGCCACCATCACCAACAACATATATATAATGATAGAAGGCGCTCTTCTACCTTTAAATACTTTATCTGAAATCCAGCCACACAACAAAGTTCCGGGAATTCCAGCCCATTCATAGAGAAAATATGCCCATCCGGTTTCTTTCACTGAAAAGCCTTTTACCTCATCAAGATAGGTTGGCGCCCAATCCAGCACCCCGTATCTTACCAGGTAAATCATCGCGTTTGCAATAGCAATCAACCAAAGAAATTTATTCTTAAACACATAGGTAAAAAAGATTTCTTTGGTAGAGAACTCCTGTTCATGGCTTTTATCATAATCCTTCGGATAATCATGCTTAAATGCTTCAATATTAGGAAGTCCGCATGATTGAGGCGTATCCCTTACCAACAAATAAGTTACAAATGAAATGACAATGGCGATCATTGCCGGAAAATACAACTTACTTTGCCAGTCACCGAAAATCGCAATACCAGCTATTGCCAGCGGGCCGATCAATCCACCACCAACGTTGTGTGCTATATTCCAGATAGACATTTTCGTCCCTCGCTCTCTCGTGGAAAACCAGTGAACCATCACCCGGCCGCAGGGAGGCCAACCCATGCCCTGAAACCATCCGTTGATAAACATCACGATAAACATGACGGCCACAGAAGATGTAAGGAATGGTATTGTTCCGAACCCTAAAATAACCAAGGCGGAAAGCAGCAAACCGGCGCTTAAAAATACCCTTGCATTGCTTCTATCCGACACTCCTCCCATCAGGAATTTGCTTAATCCATAAGATATGGAAACCGCTGCCGCGATAATTCCCAGCTCACCTTTGGAATATCCCTGCTGGATAAGATCAGGAATTACCAGTGAGAAGTTTTTTCGAACCAGATAATAGCCTGCATATCCCACAAATATCCCAATAAACACCTGCCACCTCAGAAATTTATATCTGGAATTAATTTCATTTTCAGGAATTAACTCTTTATGCGATGGTGGTCTGAAAATACTTATCATCTTTTTATTTTTTAATTCAATACATATCCTCTGGCAATGGCGGTAAATTCAGCCACCTGCTTTTCTACCCATTCTTCACCTTCTGATAATTCAGCAGCCATGATACGAGCAACTTTTTCTGCAATTTCAATTGATTTTCTGGCATCAAGACTCAACAGGCGAACCCTTCTGGCCAACACATCATCCAATGTTATGGCCATCTCATTCCGGATCGCCCAGATGACCTGTGAAACCTTGAAATCAAATTCCGGATCGAGTTTCTCCGCATAAGCCGGATTTTCTTTTTCAAGTTTCAATATGGCATCCTGATCACTTCCGTAAACATACATCCAGTTACTCCTGTCCTTTGTCTTTTTATACCCGTGTACCTTCATTTTTTTAGTCACACAAGGTTTAAATTTAATTCCTTTTTTCTTAATGGCAAGGTCTACTGCCTCTTCTGCCATTATTCTGTAGGTAGTCCACTTTCCTCCTGTTATGGTAATCAAATCAGAATCAGACGCTAAAAGTTTATGACTGCGTGAGATTTCTTTTGTTTTCATTTCGTCGGATTGCTTCCTGGGCGCTGCCAGTGGGCGTAAACCAGCAAATACACACAGCACGTCTTTTCGTTGTGGCTTTTTCACCAAATACCTGCCGGCTGTTTCGAGGATAAAGTCAACTTCTTCTTCCAGGGCAAAAGGCTCTAAAACAGAATTCTTAACCGGTGTATCTGTTGTTCCCAGAATCACCCTGTTATGCCAGGGTACGCCGAACATCACTCTACCGTCACTGGTCTTGGGAATCATAATAGCATCATCTCCGCCGAGGAAAGATTTATCCACCACAACATGCACACCCTGACTCGGACGAACAAGCGGCGCTTCATCTTTGTTATCCATTTTAATAATGTCATCAACAAAAACACCCGTTGCATTGATAATACAGGTTCCATGTAAGGTAAATTCTTCGTTACTTAACAAGTCTTTTACCACAACGCCGGAAATTTTACCTTTGGCATCTTTTACCAGCGAAGTGACCGGCGCATAATTCACGACTGTTGCCCCATGTTCAACAGCTGTTTGCATGAGGTTGATGGCTAATCTTGCATCATCAAACTGCCCGTCGTGATAAACCACACCTCCTCGAAGTCCTTTTTGCTCAATTTGCGGAACCGATTTAATCACTCCGCTTTTTGTCATGGGCAAAGAGCGACCTAAACCCAGCCTTCCGGCAAGCAAATCATACATGGTCAATCCTACTGTATAAAAAGGTTTTTCCCACCAAGTATAATTTCCGATGATAAAACGTTGATTCTTTACCAGATGAGGTGCATTCTTCCGTAAATATCCGCGTTCTCTTAACGCTTCCCGCACTAACCCTACATCTCCGTTTTTCAGATAACGTACCCCTCCATGTACCAGTTTTGTACTTCTGCTCGATGTCGCTTTCGAAAAATCAGACTGCTCAAGCAATACTGTTTTATACCCCCTTGAAGCCGCATCGACTGCAATTCCAAGGCCGGTTGCGCCACCTCCAATAACAATAAAGTCCCATTGGCTGACGCTTTTTCCTTTAAGCTGATTAATAAAATCAGATCGTTTCATTTGAATATGTGTATTAAAATCTTATATTTATTATTATGTGTGCAAATATAAAACAAATTTTATAAAATAAAAACAAATACGAAAGATTTTAATCACAAATCGAAAGTTTAACATTTCACAATAATCACATAACGAAAGTTGCATATCTCGGAAGAATAAACTAATTTTGTCACACAATATTGTTGTTATGAGAAATATAGCTAAAAGACATAAGCTCATTATCACGGAACTGGAGAAGAATGGTTACATTCAGGTTCAGGAATTAAGTGCGATCTTAGGAGTCTCAGAAGTAACGATTCGTAAGGATTTGAAAGAACTGGAAAGCAGAAAACTACTTTACAGGAGTCATGGTGGCGCCAGTTTACATTCGGCATTAATTGGCGACCGCCATATTGATGAAAAAGAAAAAATTCAGACCGAAGAAAAAAACAGAATCGCCGAATATGCTGCTCAGTTAATTGAAAAAGACGACCGTATCATCATTGCATCAGGAACAACCGTACTGGCTTTAGCCCGGAAAATTACCGATCACCTTCCTCTGACAGTAATCACCCCCTCAGTAAAAGTCACATCAATTTTAAGCTACATCAATAACATAGAGATTATTCAACTGGGAGGCATCATCCGGAAAAGCTCCGCTTCGGCAATTGGCGCTTATGCTGAAAACCTACTGAAAGACATGATGTGCAACAAACTTTTTATCGGAGTAGATGGAATTGACATCGAACACGGACTAACGACCAGCAATTTAAGCGAAGCTCATCTGAATCAATGCATGTTGAAGTCCGCACAAAAAATCATCGTTCTAACCGACTCCACTAAATTCGGCAGAAGAGGTTTTGGAAAAATCTGCGATATCAATCAGATCGACCAGATTATCACTGATAAAAATGCACCTTCAAGCACCGTTCAAATTATGCGCGACAGGGGCATTGATGTTGTGCTGGTGTAAGTCCTTTTTCCACTGATACCAACCCACAATTGCCATGACTGTATAAATTACAAAGAGGATTGCTGTGGGATACAAACCTTTATACAGATATAAACCTGCCGAAAGCCCATCTACAATTACCCACAAAATCCAATGCTCAATAAGCTTTCTGGCCAGCATCCAGGTCGCGATAATGCTTAGTGCAGTTGTAAAAGAGTCACCTAAAGGCAGCGGAGAATCAGTATAATGCGTTAAAACGAAATAATATAGTAAGAAAACGAAAGTTGTAATCAACAATAACACCAGCGCCTGTAATTTTTTTGTTCTTTTAACCGGCAGTTCTTTACCGGATTGTTGCTTTCCACTCTTCCAGCTAACCCAACCAAATACACTGACAGCCAAGTAATAGAACTGTAGCGACATATCCGCATAGAACTTACTCTGAAAAAAAACTACGATATACAAAGCTGAACACAGAAATCCGAATATCCACAAACCAATTTTCTGCCTGATGGATAAATAAAGGTATATCAGGCTCAATATGGAACCGATGATTTCAATATAATGTTCGGAAATATATTGCATATTATTTTGTTTGTAGAGACGCAATTAATTGCATCTCTACAATTAATCGCGTTCTCCGCTATTGTAAAATCCTTTCATACTCCCCCTCTGTATTCAAAATCCGGACGGCGCGTTGTAACGACTCATTTTCTTCATCCATGATACGATAATACTCATTTACCGACCACATATCACGCGCGATGATGGCTTTAAGTTGCAAGCGGATCAGGTTCTCTGATTTCTTGAATTGCTCCTCATCATACACAACACCCTCTTTTTCAGCCATTTCTTTGATTTGAGTCAGGATATCGGAATCAACGGTAAAATCACGGTAATATTTTTCAAAATCTTTATATTTCTTTTTCAGCTTATCTCTGTTTTTGTCGTTAAACTGAACAACCACCTTGTTCACAATCCCTTGCGCCACGATTTTACGGTGATAGTCGGTATAACGGGTAGTATCAATCGGGATAAAAATATCAGGCATTATTCCACCACCACCATACACCGTTCTTTTCAGTATTTTCGTCTGGTATTTCAGGGAATCCGGAAAATGAATGGAATCGGCATGTTGCATTTCGCCATGGTTATATCTCTCCAGTAAATCTTGCTGGTATTTTTCAACACCATCCTTATACGGTTTTTGAATGCTTCGGCCGGTAGGGGTGTAGTAACGTGAGGTTGTCAATCGCAACATGGAGCCATCAGTCAACGGAATCTGCCGTTGCACCAATCCCTTACCAAACGTCCTTCTGCCGATGATAATTCCCCTGTCCCAATCCTGCACTGCACCCGAAACAATTTCACTGGCAGAAGCAGAGTATTCATCCACCAGAACAATCAGTTTACCCTGCTCAAAACCTCCTATTGCTGTCGCATTGGCTGTACTTTTGGGCTGCCTGAGTCCTTCCGTATATACAATCAGCTGTCCCCTTCCCAGAAACTCATCGGCCAGTTCAATAGCTGCATTAAGATAACCACCGCCATTGCCCTGCAGACTCAGAATCAGATTTTTCATGCCTGCCTTTTTCAGTTTAGAGAAAGCAGACTTATACTCCTCTACAGTTTTACTGCCAAAGTTGTTTATCCGGATGTAACCGGTTTCCTGATCAATCATATAGGAAGCATCAACACTATTAACAGGTATTTTATCGCGAATAATTTTGAAAAGCATCAGTTGCGGTATACCACGTCGTGCAATTTTAACCGAGACCTCCGAGCCTTTCGGTCCACGCAAGCGTTTCATCACATCCGAATTCTGAATTTTCTGACCGGCCATCAGATCATCATTGATATATATAATCCGGTCACCGGGCATTACACCTACTTTTTCTGCCGGAGTTCCCGAAATGGTTTGCACCACCAGAATAGTATCTTCAAAAATCTGAAACTGAATGCCGACACCCTCAAAACTTCCTTCAAGTGGCTCATTTACCCTGTCAACCTCATCTTTGGGAATATACGAAGAGTGCGGATCAAGCTCTTTCAGGGCTGCCATAATCGCAGTTTCAACCAACTTCTTTTCATCAACGGAATCAACATAGAGATTGGAAATCACGCTGAATACATTGTTTAGTTTTAATAATTCCGAATTGATTCGAAGTTGTGAGGATAAGGTAAAAACATGTATGAATGTTAGTAAGAATATGAATATTTTTTTCATCGGATAAAATCAATTTTGTAATATAAATGTAATATGATATTCAAATGCATGTGTTTCCCCCGTTGGGGCGTTTTTCCCCCGTAGAGACAGAGCATGCTCTGTCTCTACCGCATGGCCATTAACGGATTAATATGAAACCTGCAAAGGTACAATATTTTTCAATTAAAAACCGGTAAAAATCCGAAATGGAATTTAACAGTTGGATTATTCAAATCCGAATATATCATTTACCGTCACCAGTTCCCTTACCTCACATCCTTTTGCCGTGGCGATGGCTAAATAAATTTCAGCCAGAGGCATCTCACTCTCGTCACTTTCAACCAAAATCCTTTCGACAGGAGTTGCCTGCACACTCTCTGGGTTGAATTTTTCTCCGAAAGAGATAAACATACCGGCTTTAGTAAGCTGTGAAACCATTTCCGGCTTTCCTCTGAAACCATGAATAATCCAGGGTTGTTTCGGATTCAGGGCTCTGTGTAAGTTTATCAGTTCATTATAACAACCTACACAATGTATAATTAAAGGTTTATTAAGCGTTTCCGAAAGTTTTATCTGCATCTCAAACACTTCCAGTTGTTTTTCTATGGCAACCGGCGAGTTTTTATCGAGCCCACACTCTCCCACCGCGATCACCTGATCGAAGTTTAACAGTATTTTCAAATTATCAAGCCAAACCGATCGGAGGTTCCCGGCATCCCAGGGGTGAATCCCTGCCGAGAAAAAGATGTGCCGGCCTTGTGGTAATGTTACGGCATCATCGTTGATCAGGATGTTATAAATGCTTCGTATATCACCCGGATTGATTCTATGGCAATGCGTGTCTGTTAACATCTGTTTGATTTTCAAAAACTAAGAATGGCAAATATAAGTTTTTCCATCGGATTTTTGTATCTTTGTCACCCAATTCTTTCAATTGATAAAGATATAATTGACAAAATGAAAGCAAACAAACTGGTTAGTGGATAGTGGGAAACAGTAAACAATAAATAGTAAATAAAAAAAATAGTAAATAGTAAAGATGAATTCAACTGAATTATTCTCCAGTTTACCTTACAAAGTAGCCGATATGTCTCAGGCTGCTTTCGGAAGGAAAGAAATCGAGTTAGCAGAAAAGGAAATGCCGGGGCTGATGTCTCTGCGTACCAAATACGGGAAAAACAAACCACTCAAAGGCGCCCGCATCATGGGATCATTACACATGACCATACAAACGGCGGTATTGATCGAAACGCTTGTTGAGCTGGGAGCCGAAGTGCGTTGGTGCAGTTGTAATATCTATTCTACCCAGGATCATGCTGCGGCAGCCATTGCAGAGGCAGGTATCCCTGTTTTTGCATGGAAGGGTGAAACGCTGGAAGAATACTGGTGGTGTACCTTGCAGGCGCTGACTTTCGAAAACGGACAGGGACCGACCCTGATTGTAGATGACGGGGGTGACGCTACCATGATGATTCATGTAGGAGTAGATGCTGAAAAAGATGCTTCTGTACTGGACAAGCAAGTAGAAGGCGAAGACGAGCAGGAACTTTATGCCATCCTGAAAAAAGTATTGCAGGTTCAAAATGGTCACTGGACAAAAGTGGCTAAAGAAGTCAAAGGTGTATCGGAAGAAACGACAACCGGCGTGCACCGTCTGTACCAAATGATGGAAGAAGGCAAACTGTTGTTCCCGGCTTTCAATGTAAACGATTCGGTTACCAAATCGAAATTCGACAACCTCTACGGATGTCGCGAATCACTGGCTGATGGCATCAAACGTGCTACCGACATCATGCTGGCCGGCAAAGTAGTCGTAGTCTGCGGCTACGGCGACGTGGGCAAAGGCTGTGCGAGATCTATGCGCGCTTATGGCTCCAGGGTTATGGTTACCGAAATCGACCCGATTTGTGCACTGCAGGCTGCCATGGAGGGATTTGAAGTCTGCACGGTAGAAGATGCCCTTGCTGAAGGCAATGTTTTCGTGACTACCACGGGCAATAAAGACATCATCCGCATCGAACATATTGAAAAAATGAAAGATGGCGCTATCGTTTGCAACATCGGTCACTTCGACAATGAAATTCAGGTGGATAAACTGAAAAAATATCCGGGAATAGCGAAAATAAATATCAAGCCGCAGGTGGATAAATATATTTTCCCTGACGGACACAGCATTTTATTGCTGGCCGACGGTCGCCTCGTGAACTTAGGTTGTGCTACCGGACATCCTTCATTCGTGATGAGTAACTCCTTCACCAATCAGACACTGGCTCAAATTGAGTTGAATACCAAAACGTATGATATTGATGTGTATCGCCTGCCCAAACACCTGGATGAAGAAGTAGCCCGCTTGCATCTGGAACAGTTAGGTGTTAAACTCACCAGACTTACATCTGAGCAAGCTGCTTATATCGGCGTGGAAGTTGGTGGACCATACAAACCTGAACATTATCGGTATTAGATTTATAGTTAGTGGTCAGTGGTTTAATATCAACTCACTGATCACTAACCTCTATTTCGCAAGCGCATTATTGAGATTTAAATTTATTGGGGAGAAAAACGTTTCGTTAAAAACCTGCGTACAGGTTCATCATATAATTTAAGACACAGATAAGCAAGCAGGATATTTCCGAAAAACACAACCAGCGTTAAAGGCCAGGTTTGAACAAAAGTGAGTCCGTTTTTCCATACATAAGCGTAAAACAGATACATAAAAGGATAATGCACTATGTAGAGAGGATAAGATATATCACCCAGCCATTTACACATGCCGGTTGTAATTTTGTCCGTTGTCATTCCTGAAGCTCCAAGATAGACTAGTACAGGAAAGATAAGAATTACACACACAGCATCATACAAACCATTCATCCAGGGAGAATCGCCATTTCCAATATAAGGCATCGAAAGCAACACGATGACAGCCAGACTACAAATCCAGAAAACTCCCCTGATACGAACCGGACGGAAAACGCGCGACATCAGCAATCCTGCTGAAAATGAAAAAAGCAGACGCGAAAAACCGCCAATCAGGTTGTAATCAGCCATTGTCCACCCCACACCTAGATGTCCGAAACCGGAAAAGTTCCCCACTGCAAATACAGCCAACCCCGCTCCTGCAATCACAACCAATACTGTAAGCGCCTTGGTCGACAGTCTGCGTAAAATCAAAGCATACAATATATTTCCAATGTATTCGAAAAACAAAGACCAGCTGGGACCATTAAGCGGGAACATCTCCCCATTTCCACGCACTTCAGCTCCGGAACCCGGTATGGCGGGAATCAAAAAAAGTTGTAATAACAAGGCAATCATGATCATGGAAACAGCAACTCTTATCCCATTCCACATCACGCCACCCTGTATAAAAAAAGTAACAGTTCCTAAAACTGCTCCCATGATAATCATCGGCTGCAAACGAATCAACCTGCGTTTGAAAAAATCCTTTTTTTTCATTTTTCCCCAACGATCATCGTAAGCATAGCCAATCACGAAACCGGAAAGTATAAAAAAGAAATCCACCGCGAGGTATCCATGATTAAATCCTTGGTCATACGGACTCGTGGCAAAAGCTTCGAACACGTGATACCATATCACCATGAGTGCCGCGACCCCGCGTAAGCCGTCCAGCACGCGGTAATGTGGTTTCGTGTCTGCAAATGCTGCTGAAGAAATTTCTGTCATACTGTTACTGTTGATCCTGTTTGTTTATTCCCCGGATGACTCTTTAACTTATTCACACATCTGAAACCAATTTTATTGATCTTCCCGGGAAACTTTGCAAATGTATAAAAATAAACGGAACAAAAGCTTTATTTTTATCGTGAATACACGCAACATCTGTTTATCCTACTGCATCTATGTTTTGTATATTAAAAAAATTAGCCTTATGAAAAAATTAGTTTTATTACTCTTACCTTTGCTTCCACTCGCGGCTTGTGAAGAACCCGAAACAAAACAATTAAAGGATGCAGAGCCTATTACCCTGAAGGCTGGCATGGAAAAACGGGTTCAACAAGATAATGCTTTTGCATTTGATTTATTTCGCCAGGTATTAATAAGCAATGCCGATGAAAAGAATATTTTTATTTCTCCTTTGAGCGTGAGCATCGCGTTGGGCATGACTTGGAACGGAGCCAAAGGGGAGACGAAATCGGAAATGGAGACAGCTCTGAAAATGTCGGGCATGACCGTGGATCAAATCAACGAGTATTATCAGATCATGCTGTCGACTTTACCGAAAATTGATCCGTCGACGAAGTTGAGTATTGCCAACTCGATCTGGCCTAAGGAAGGCTATCCTGTAAAACCGGATTTTCTCCGGGTAAACCAGGATTACTTTAACGCAGAAGTTCAGGCGCTCGACTTCTCAAAACCTGAGGCGTTGAAGACTATCAACGACTGGTGTGCCCGAAAAACGAACGACTTGATTAAAGATCCGTTGGAGCAAATACCGGCAAACGCGATCATGTATCTGATCAACGCGATTTATTTCAAAGGCATCTGGGCTACAAAATTTGACTCCAAAAATACTACTACCGCCGATTTTCACGCGGAAGGAGGGAACATCGTAAAGGCACAGATGATGCGTCAGGAAACATCTTTCGACTATTATGAAGATGAATCGGCTCAGTACTTAGACATGCCTTACGGGAACAAAGCGTTCAGTATGACGGTGATACTACCTCGCGAAAATAAAACAACCGCCGAGGTAGTGAATGAGTTGAACACCGAGAAATGGAACGATGTCGTGGATCGTCTGTACCCCCAAGAAGTTCAGGTCTCCTTGCCTAAGTTTAAAACCAAAGGGAAATATGAACTGAAAGATCCGTTGATACAAATGGGCATGAGGAAAGCATTCGATCCCAGCGCCGATTTTACCGGGATTGCCGATGATGATTTGATGATATCAGGGATAATTCACAGCACCTATTGCGATGTGAACGAAGAAGGTACGGAAGCTGCAGCAGTTACCATCGTCGAAGTTATTAAAGACTCGATGCCTGAAATACTAACCTTCAACGCCAATCGTCCGTTTATCTTCGTTATAAGAGAAAAAAGCACCGGTGTAATCTTATTCATGGGTAAGATGGGACAGGTGGAATTATACAAATAGAGTTCCTTTTTTATAGATTATACTATCATGTAGATTGTTTACAGCCTGTTTCGGTGACAAACTGAAACAGGTTTTTTTATTTTTACGTAACGGGTGTTACATCTCATTCGTTATTTTTTAGTAAATTTGCAGCCGAATTTTAAAACTTCACACATGAACAAAATCGTTGGTAAAGAGTATTTTTCGGAGAACGTCATTAAATTTGAGGTTGAAGCGCCGTTGATAGCCAAATCGCGCAAAGCCGGGCATTTCGTCATGGTGAAAGTCGGAGCCAAAGGAGAGCGCATTCCCCTGACCATTGCCGATGCGGATATCGCGAAAGGCACTATCACCCTCGTGGTGCAAAAAATGGGCGTATCTTCCTCTAAATTAGCTCTTTTGAATGTTGGAGATGAAATAACAGATCTGGTTGGTCCGCTCGGGAAAGCCACCCACATTGAAAACTTCGGCACCGTGGTTTGTGCCTGTGGAGGTGTCGGTACCGCGCCGATGTTGCCCATCGTAGCCGCGCTGAAAAAAGCCGGGAACAAAGTTATTACCGTGTTGGCTGCCCGTAACAAAGACCTTATCATCCTCGAGGAACAGATGAAACAACATTCCGATGAAGTAATCGTGATGACCGATGATGGCTCTTACGGTAACAAAGGACTTGTAACCAACGGGGTGGAAATGGTTATCAACCGCGAAAAAGTGGACCTGTGTGTAACCATCGGCCCGGCCGTGATGATGAAGTTCGTGAGCATGCTGACCAAGAAACACGAAATTCCTACCGTGGCTTCGCTGAATACCATCATGGTAGATGGAACCGGCATGTGTGGCGCCTGCCGCGTGACCGTGGGCGGCAAAGTGAAATTCGTTTGCGTGGATGGTCCCGAATTCGATGCACATCAGGTTGATTTTGATGAGATGCTGATGCGACTGGGTGGCTATAAGGATATAGAGCGCGAAGAAATGGAACGCTTCGATTGTCACGCGTGATTTTTAACCATATAATTCATATAAGTGACCATATAATTTTTTTTCATAAGTAATTTTAATATAACACGCGTATACCATATAAAGTCTGGTCTTTAATGACTTATATGGTTAAAAAAGTAAACCAAGATGCAGAATTTAGCCGAAGAAAGAGCACAAGCCTGGAGAGAAGAATTGCGTAACAAAATGAAAGCCAAGGAGCGCACCTCATTACAAAGGGTACACATGCCGGAACTCGATGCCGAATACCGCAGTCACAACAACGAGGAAGTAAACTTGGGGCTGACTCCCGAAATGGCCATGCTCGAAGCAAAACGATGTCTCGACTGTGCCAATCCCACTTGCATGGAAGGTTGTCCGGTGAGCATTTATATACCCAAGTTCGTCAAACAAATTGAAGTCGGGGATTTCCCGGGTGCCGCCAAAACCTTGAAAGAAACATCGGCTCTACCAGCTGTTTGCGGCCGTGTTTGTCCGCAGGAAAAACAGTGCGAGGCACAATGTATTCACGTCAAGATGAAAAAAGAGGCAGTTGCCATAGGGTATCTTGAACGTTTCGCGGCTGACTATGAACGCGTGAGCGGAAATATATCTGTACCTGAAGTCGCTGCTCCTAATGGTATCAAAATCGCCGTGGTGGGCTCCGGTCCGGCCGGACTATCATTCGCCGGTGACATGGCCAAACTGGGTTACGACGTTACCGTTTTCGAAGCTCTGCATGAAATCGGCGGTGTGTTGAAATACGGTATACCTGAATTCCGCTTGCCTAACGTGATTGTGGATGTTGAAATTGATAACCTGCGTGCCATGGGCGTAAAATTCGTAACCAACTGCATTGTTGGCAAAACCATCACGCTGGAGGATTTAAAAGAAGAAGGATTCGAGGGCATATTTGTAGGCAGTGGAGCCGGACTACCCCGTTTCATGAGCATCAAAGGAGAAAATTTTGTAGGTGTAATGTCTTCGAACGAATATCTCACCAGGGTAAACCTGATGGATGCTGCCAGCTCCGAATCGGACACTCCGGTGTTCAAAGGCAAACACGTGGCGGTTATTGGTGGCGGTAATACCGCGATGGACTCGGTTCGCACGGCCCGTCGCTTGGGAGCAGAACGAGCCATGATTGTATATCGGCGTTCCGAAGAAGAAATGCCGGCCAGACTTGAAGAAGTAAAACACGCCAAAGAAGAAGGTATCGAATTCATGACACTGCGTAACCCGATAGAGTTTATAGGCAATGAGCAAGGCCGTGTAACCCACATGGTATTGCAGGAAATGGAACTCGGGCAGCCCGATGCTTCGGGACGCCGTTCCCCGGTTGAAATTCCCGGTCGAACCGAAACCATCGAGGTCGACGAAGTAATTGTAAGCGTGGGAGTATCGCCCAACCCATTGATTCCTCAAACTGTCGGCGGGTTACAAGTTTCCAAATGGGGAACTATTATGGTAAACCAGGACACCATGCAAACCGACATCCCAATGCTTTTTGCTGGTGGTGATATAGTTCGCGGTGGCGCCACGGTAATCCTGGCCATGGGTGATGGACGCAAAGCAGCTGCTTCTATGCATAATTGGATTCAATCACAACAAAAATAAATACTGACCGTTTTCGCCTTATATAACAGGATAAAAAACGCAACAATCATTGTAGAGACGCCCGAATCGGGCGTCTCTACGTGATTTATTCCATAAAAGCTCCACAAAAACACCTGAATTATTTGCGAAATATAAAAAAAAGATTATAAATTTGGGAGATTTTATACCAAGCTGTGTTTTTATTCTTATATAACCTGTAAAAAACCATGAAAGTAATATGAATCCTTCTAAATCGTATTCTTAGCATATTAAATTCACAAAATTATGAAATTACTAGAAAAAATAATCGTTGTTTATATAGCGCTACTTGTGTTGAGTTTTATTGTTCAGAGTTGTTGTCAGGAAAATTACAGGATAGTTGGGAATGGTGAAATCGGGGCTTATACCGATTATTATGATCCCGGAAATAAAATCGACACGATTAGTGGTCCGTTTATGATTGCATGGCACTTGGAATTGAGATCCGAAGCATTGGCTACTAATTTCGGGTTGATTCAAAGTGTAGCTGCCACGACTTGTGCAGAGAATTATTTAAACGAGATTATAGAGTCAAGTTTTACAATTTCCTGCGACAAGGAGTTTAAATACAATGGATTAACGATACCGGCTAATTCCGATTTCTCCGGATTAAATGACATGGAAATTTATATTGGAACACTATGGGGATCGGTAGATATCCGTTTTTCTGAAAAGTTTATTGAATTAGCTGATTTTGACAAAAGTGATTATAAGTTTAAAGTCAATATTAAATCAAATGATCATCTTGAATTTGAAAACACCTTGTTAGTCCATATGAATTTAAACTAAAGACTTTAGTTATTCTTCTAAAAAACAGACAAATGAACTTTAAAAACTCCCTATTGATATATTTATTCTTCATTTCCGTATCCGGATTTGGGAACAATTCTTTTGCTTCTGTTGATAAAAGATCTCAGACCGTGCCGGATTCTTTAACCGGTTATAGAGAAATTGCAGCATATTTAGGCCAGGACCTGAAAACCGATATAGAAAAAGCCAGAGCTTTGTATATTTGGTTATCACATAACATACAGTACAACCTGAGTCAGAAGAATGCCGAGATCAGTTATAGTTCGGTAGATGAGATTATCGACGAAGCACTTAAAACGAGATTGGGTGTTTGTCAGCATTACGCCGAACTCTTTTATGCCATGGCGCAATCAGTCGGGTTAGACACCTACGTGATAACAGGATATACGCGTAATAAAGCCGGTGAGATTTCAGATTTGGGGCATGCCTGGAACGGGATATCCATAGATTCCAAACATTACCTGATTGATGTTACCTGGGCAGCGGGTTACGAACAAAACGGGAAATACGTGCATCAGTTCCGGGATGATTATTTTTTGATCAGCCCTGAAAACATGATTCAATCGCACATGCCTTTTGATCCGGTTTTTCAATTCCTCAACAACCCACTTAACAATAAGGAATTCATCTCCAAAGATTTTTCAAAATTGGAAAAACCCGGAAATTTTGCCTTCAACGATACCATTCAACAGGAAAGAAAGTTCACCAGATTGGAGCAACTTGAGTTCTCGAGCAGGCGCATCAAAACCAATGGTATCCAAAACAAACTGATTCAAAAGCAATTGAACAACAACCTCCTGCAAATTGCAACCATCAAATATAACACAGCCATTGATACACTGAACTACGGAGTAGAAAACTACAACCTGTACGTTACACACAAAAACAAGCAATTCCGAAACCCCACGCTAGAAGATAAATACATCGAGGAATTGATTGAAAAGGCCGAGCGGGCGGCTTTTACTGCCAATGAAATGCTATACGGGCTACTGTCTCCGAGTCAGGAACTAAACACCTTGATTGCTGATGTACGGCGCAAGCTAACAGCTATCATGCCGGATCTGAAGAAAGAAAAGGAATTTGTGGAGAAATATTTGAACACATGGAAACCGTTGCGGATGATGTTGTTTATGAAATAACTGTTTTAATCATGCACAATCAAACTAAAGAATTAGTGATTGTTTCAAACTAAAATTTAAATGAACTTATGAAAAACATCATCGAACAAGTAAGAGCAACACTCAAGACCAGCACCGATGAAAAAACCATGCAGACCAATCAGCGATTTTTCAAAGAGAAGATTGTTTCCTACGGCGTGAAAGTACCAACAGTGAACAAAATCGGCAAGGAAATTTACAAACAAATTGAAAACGAGCCCAAGTCTGTAATTTTTTCTCTTTGCGAACAGCTGTGGCAATCAGGTTATCTGGAGGAATCGTTCGTGGCCTGCAACTGGTCATACAATGTCCGCAAACAATACAAACCGGCAGACTTTGATGTATTCGAAAGATGGATTAACCAATACGTGAACAACTGGGCTTCGTGCGACACGCTTTGCAACCACACGGTCGGGGAATTCATCGAAAAGTATCCGGAATACCTCTCCAAACTGAAAGCATTCGCGCATTCCGAAAACCGTTGGGTAAAGCGGGCAGCAGCTGTAAGTCTGATTGTCCCTGCCAGAAAGGGCAAATTCCTTCCCGATATTTTTGAAATAGCCGACATTTTGCTTTTAGATCAGGACGATTTAGTTCAAAAAGGCTATGGCTGGATGCTAAAAGCTGCCAGTCAGGCGAACCAGCAGGAGGTCTTTGATTACGTGATGCGACATAAAGCCGTTATGCCCCGCACAGCCTTGCGGTACGCCATTGAGAAAATGCCGGAAGAAATGAGGAAGAGGGCGATGGAGAAGTGACAAAGTATCCAATCTATTCACCTTACCTAATCTCAATGTACCCCGCTACTCCATGTAACACACCATCACTACCTCTACTGAGGTGCTTAGTGTAGTACTACACTATCACTTAGTGTACATGTGTACTATGGCTTAGTGTAGGTGTGCACTATGGCTTAGTGCACTACTGCACTAAGCACCTCCGCACAGGCTACAACACACCAACACAGGGAGTATGCAGGCAACGCCACATTACCCTAAGGGGACTCACCCATAACGGTATGTTATCAGGATGAATAGCTAAGCGCTTTATAAATGATTCGTGATGGATTTCCTGGGTCTCAACCGGCTTCTGAAAATCTGCGTTTGCGCGTATTGCGTACGCATGCTTTCCCTGATTTTAATCCGTTCATCCTGAGGCAGATGAATGATGTCGTGACATTGCTCCGAACAGCAGCCGGCATGTTTTTCAGCGCATGCGGGGCATTGGATGAAGAGCAAATGACAATCGTCGTTGGCACAATTGGTGTGGGTGTCGCAGGGAGTGCCACACTGGTGGCAGCGAGCGATGATGTCGTCGGTAATGCGTTCACCGAGTCGCTCGTCGAACACGAAATTTTTGCCCCTGAATTTGGAGTCGAGGCTTAGTTCTTTGATCTGACGGGCATATTCGATGATACCACCGTACAACTGATTTACATTCTGAAAGCCTTTGTGTTTGAGGTAAGCGCTGGCTTTCTCGCAACGAACACCACCCGTGCAATACATCAGTATCTTGGCGTCTTTCTTATCTTCAAGCACTTTGGTCACATATTCAATTTCTTCACGAAAGGTATCTACATCCGGACAAAGGGCATTTTCGAACCGACCAATCTCGCTTTCATAATGGTTGCGCATATCTACCACGATGGTTCCTTTTTCCTGTAAAGCAGCATTGAACTCTTCGGCTGTAAGGTGCCGACCTACATTGGTCACGTCGAAAGTACCATCTTCGAGTCCATCCGCCACAATCTTCGGGCGAACTTTCATCTTCAGTTTCAGGAACGCAAGCGGATCATCCTCCACCGCCCACTTCATAGGCATTTCAGCAAAATAGGGGGTATTATCTAAGTAATTGATAAATTGCCCTACCCGATGTTCCGGCACTGAAATCTGGGCATTGATACCTTCCTTGGCCAAGTATACCCTACCCAGCACACCCATTGTATACCAGTCGGTATATAATTGGTCACGAAGAGTTTGTGGATCTTCGATAATAACATAGCGATAAAACGAAACCGTCTTCCTGTTAAAGTTTTCTGCCTGACGTTGCTTCAGGAGATCCTCCCTGCTGTAGATATTGTGTAAATGCTTCATGTGGGCATAAACACAATTTCGAGGGAAAATGTTTAAAAAATAGACGTTAAAAATTGAAGAAACACAATAACTTTAAATGTTGTTTTAACAAGAATCTTTGGTATAAATTATTAAAATCCAATTATTAGATTTTAATAATCAACCTTGATTTTATGGAACAAACTCTCGAATTGAAATCTAATCTCTAAAATTCAATGATTACAAACATGTCCATCTTCATCGTGATGATGTTCATGTGCGGCACAACTTTCGCCTCCATCTTTTATTTTTCCTGCCAGAAAATCAGCGAGCAACCGATCAGAATCGCCGCTACAATTACGTACGACCGAAATCCCGTTTAAGTCCAGCTTGTTGATGGCCCCTTCGCCAATGCCTCCCGCCAGCATAGTCGTCACACCCAGCTCAGCCAGCTCGGTGGCAATATTCGATTTGCATCCGCAACCCTGCGGAGAAGGAATGATTTGCTCACTAATTAACTGATTGCCTTCTCCAATAGTAAATATTTTAAAATACGCACAATGTCCGAAATGATTGTCAATGCTGTTATCGGCTTTGACAGGTACTGCAATTTTCATATCTTTTATTTTTTATGTTATTGATTTCCAAATATAACCCGCTGAAAAAAGTTCCAACTGCAACCTGAGTTTTTCTTTCAGAGAGACATAAGCTGTTTCTCCTGTACAATGACCTGTAAAAAACATGACCTTCGGATAGTTATGAACTATGATATCTGCCAAGATATGAAGCTCATCAGAAGTTTCAAAAGTTTCATTCCGACTATCAGGCAGATGAAAACCTCCGGCAACAAAATGAAGTGGTTTCGAAGTCAGGTGCTCCACTGTGGCAAGCATATTCAGCAAACCCTTGTGCGCGCAACCGGTATATA
>VSSQ01000359.1_pt1 | contig 36688 bp, 37 predicted proteins | sample 4763081 | NCBI WGS metagenome assembly VSSQ01 (sample SAMN12137344, study PRJNA551015) | bioreactor metagenome | isolation source: SDC9 anaerobic chlorinated ethene degrading culture | place: USA: Knoxville, Tennesee | collected 2015-01-01
CCCGCTTCGGACTGCAGTTCGGTGACCTGAACCGTCTTCCCGAAAATGTTCTTCCTGCCGTGAGCTGCCCATTCATCGACCACTTCGGGCATAGGCGAGGACGGCGTTATCGGGTAGATCGCGGCAACTTCGGTAAAGGCGTATGAAACATGAGCCGCAGCGGTGTTGCCGTCCATGGTTTTCCAGTTTCTTTTCATTAAGGTACCCCCTCTTGAATTTCAGGCAGGGGCGCCTTAAGCCCCTCGGCCTGATTATTATTCCTTCGGAAAAGTGCGAAAGGCGAATCCGGACTGCTATACCTTTTTATTTTACATCAAAAAAGGGATTTTGCATTCTGTATAATCTGAGCGCAGGGAAAACAAAAAACCATAAAACATACATTTTCACGTGCTGATCTTACCATAAAGACACGTACGGTCAATTTGTGAATTCACAGCGAAACGGAGGCTGCGGCATGAGGAGAAAATTTCAGCGGCGCTGATTGATTCCGGTACTCCGGGGGAACGGCCGTTTTCCCGGAGCCGTTGTGAGAAGCCGGGGACAAGACTGTTATAATTGTAGTCTTGAAAACCTTGAACTGAACGAAGAGGGGTTCCGAACGTGAGCGATCTGAAAAGTATCATTGTCCTGCCGGAGAAAGAAAGTCTTCCCCTTGAAATGGACCGGGGGAAAACAGGAGCAGAGGTATTTCTGGAAATCGGATTCGGCAATGGGGAATTTCTTGAGAACCTTGCCGGCAAAAACAGAGACAGGGTATTCTGGGGCGTCGAAATGTCAAGGGCATGCCTGATGAGAGCCTGCCGGAGGTTTGAAAAGAAAGAACTCAGCAATGCCTGCCTCATCTGCGGGGACGCCAGGTTCATATTGAAAGAATGCGTACCGTCCTGTTCCCTTGAGGGTATTTTTATGAATTTTCCCTGTCCGTGGCCGAAAAAGAAACATTCGAAGAGAAGGGTTTCGAGCGGGGAATTTCCTTCGGAAATAGCCAGGGTGCTCAGACCCGGAGGCTTTTTCGAACTTGTGACCGATGAGGAATGGTACGGAATGGAAGTGCGGGACGTTCTTGCATCTCACCCTGCGCTGTCGCTGGGTGCATGGGAAATCGATCCTCCGAGAGAGGTTACAACGAAATATGAAAGAAAATGGCTTGAGATGGGGAAGAAAATTTTCCTGTCACGTTTTGTGAAACGGAACGGGAACAGCGAAAGAAAATCCGGTTTCCTTGGGAGGGCTGAAGAAGTGCACGTCCGTGTTATGGGAAAACATGATCTTGATTCTTTCCTTGACAGTCTTTATGGTTTAGAAGGCGAAGCGGCCGGGGGACGCTGGGTGTTTAAAAAACAGTATGCTTCGGAAGATGGTGCCCGCCTGATTGAAGTGGTCGCTGCAGACGGATCTTTCGAACAGAAGTTTTTTCTCCAGGGGATCCAGCGTGATGAAGACGTGCTTTTCAAAGTGTCGCCCTATTCCGCTCCCTTTCTGACACCATCGGTCAAGGGCGCCATTGAAATGCTCGCAGAAAAACTCGGAGGCAGCCCCGGGAAGCCTCTCAGCGGGCAGGTCTGAGGAGGCGCATTTCTGGTGAAGGAAGCCCGTCCGACCTCAGGGAAAGTGCTTCAGGCCCTTTTCAATATTCTCGGTGACATCCGCGGCAAGGCGTTCCTCGACCTGTTCTCGGGTACGGGAAGAGTCGCCGGTTTCGCGAGGGAGCGCGGTGCTGATCCTGTGGTGGCCGTTGAAACCCTGGCCAGGAGGGCAAAGGACATTAAGTCCCTTTTTCAGGGAGATGAAGGTGTTACCATACTGGCTATGGATGTCAGGAGAGCAGCAGGTCTCCTCCGAAGGAAAAAGCGCGCTTTCGACGTGATTTTCGCAGACCCGCCCTACGGGGAAGGGTGGCCTGCCGTTCTCGGCCCGATTCTCTTTCCCCCTGAAGGATCCCTTCTCGTCCCGGGGGGAGTTGTGGTTTTGGAACATTCAACAAGGGAGAAGATGCCCGAAGGGGAAGGATGGAAGATTACCGACAGCCGCGAATACGGAGACACGGTCCTGACATTTCTCTCGTCTGCCGGGAAAGGGGGAGAAAAATGAAACGATCCATCAACGCGGTGTACCCTGGTTCCTTTGACCCTATAACAAACGGGCACATTTACATCGCAGAGCGTGCAGCCGCTCTTTTTGACGAGGTTGTGGTCAGCGTCCTGCTCAATCCCCAAAAAAAGGCGGCCTTTTCGGTGGAAGAGCGAAAGGCAATGGCACGGGAGGCTTTGAGCCATCTTCCCAACGTGAAGGTCGATTCTTTCTCCGGGCTCCTCGTGGACTTTCTGCGGCAGGAACAAAGCCGCATCATCATAAGGGGACTCAGGGCCCTTTCCGACTTCGAGTACGAATTCCAGCTCGCCCTTATGAACAGGCAGCTTGCCCCGGAAATCGAGACCCTGTTCATTGTTACCGAAGCCCGGTATTCATACCTGTCGAGCCATGCAGTGAAGGAAATATACCAGTTCGGCGGAGCAGTTCACGACATGGTCCCCCCCGGGGTCTTCCGGCGTCTCAGAGAACGTTTTCCCCTTCCGAGAAACATTCTTCCATGAAGGGATAGCGTTTCTTTTCCTCCCCTGGAGAAAAGACAGCCGTCAGTTCTTCCCAGACATTGGCAGCCGACTGTTCGATGCCGGCGAGGAGGAGCCCTTCTCCCCTCAAGCCTGCCGGAGCTTTCCCCATCACCGGAAGATGTGCCGTTGACCTCATTTTCCGGAGAATCTCCATGCCGACAGCATCCGCCCCGAGAACCCGTATGTATTGGGGGCCCGAGCTCTGGAGTTCCCTGTTTTCACGGTGACCGATCCCAAGAAGGAAATGGACCAGCTGCCGCTGGATTCTGCCCCGGGGATAGCGGGCCGTGGTGCATTTCGAGACGAACCCGGACCAGGAAGAACAAAGGACGGCGTATTTCAAGAACCTGTTTTCCATCCCTTCGGTCATTTCGGATGACCGGGCCAGTTCTTCCGCCGGGGTCCTCAAAAGAAGGAAGCGGATCAGCCTCCAGAGCATTTCCCTGGAGAGAACCACCATACCTCTTTCGATGCACCGGTTCAGTATCCTGACGGTAGAGGAGGGAAGAGCCTTTTCAGCATCTTCCCGATTGCCCTCCGCCAGGGCTTTTCTGACTGCGGCAGCGCTCGGGAAGGTGTTTTCGAGATCCGTGTCATGAAAACCGGATCCCATCCGCTGGACAGGTCTGCAGGAAATACTGTATCCCTTTCTCAGGATCCTCTCCATGTAAGAGAGGGCCAGAGTATTGTTCGGCAGCGAAACGAAAGCCCCCCATCCCTCGTGGATTTCTTCCAGGGCCGCAGCCCGGGCTTTGACGTAGGAAAATCCCGAATTCAGCTTTTTTTTCAGATTATCCTTGAAATGTGAGGGTTCGTGCACTAGAATATCAAGAATCGGGGTCGGGTCGAATTCGGGTTGCTCCATTCCAAAAGAAAGGGTCTCAACCATTCCTGTGGCGGCAAGAATGTCCACAGCGCCGGCGGCGAAAATGCCGGCGTTATGGCAGGAAAAAAAAGCGGGCAGTTCGAGCACGAGATTGACCCCCGCCCCAAGAGCGGCTTCCGCACGGTCCCATTTGCTCATAACGGCAGGCTCGCCCCGTTGGGTAAAATATGAAGACAGCACGACGACAACGGCGTCGTTCTTGTTTTCCCTTGCCTTTCCAAGATGGAAAAGATGCCCCTTGTGAAACGGGTTATATTCGGCCACAATACCTATTATTTTTTTATATATTTCGACCATCCGCCTTTCTCCGGCTTTCTCCATAAGATACAGCCGGGAAGAGGCGGCGGTCAAGAAGAAGAGAGGAAGGGGTCGCGCAATGAAAATTCTGGTGGTTAACTGTGGAAGTTCATCCCTTAAGTATCAGCTTTTTGACATGACCGACGAATCGGTCCTCGCCAAGGGACTCGTTGAGAGAATAGGCATCGAGGGAGCCAGGATCAAACACACGAAAACCGGCATGGATTCAGTGATCAGGAATACCGATATTCCAAACCACAAGGTGGCCTTCAAGGTTGTGGTCGAAGCGTTGCTCGACGGCAACCACGGAGTTCTGAAGAGCCTCGACGAACTTTCCGCCGTGGGACACAGAGTGGTGCATGCCGGTGAAAAATATGCCGGCTCGGTCATGATCACCCAGGACGTCATCGATGCCCTTGAAGAATGCGTGCCCCTCGCGCCTCTTCATAACCCCGCAAATCTCATGGGCATTTACGCCGTTACCGAAGCCCTTCCAAACATTCCCCAGGTGGGCGTTTTCGACACCGCCTTCCATCAGACCATGCCCGGATACGCGTACATGTACGGCGTCCCCTACCATTATTACGAGAAGTACAAGGTCCGCCGCTACGGCTTCCACGGCACAAGCCACTTCTACGTTTCCGGAAGAGCCGCGGAAATCCTCGGGAAACCCGTGGAATCCCTCAACATCGTAACCTGCCACATGGGGAACGGCAGTTCCATCGCCGCCGTCAAGGGAGGGAAATCCATGGACACCAGCATGGGATTCAGCCCTCTTCCCGGAGTGATCATGGGCACGAGATCAGGAGACGTGGATCCGCTCCTCATTTCCTTCCTCTCGGACCAGGAAGGAATTGACAACAAGGCCATGAGCCATGTTCTCAACAAGGAAAGCGGACTTCTGGGAATTTCCGGCGTGAGCAGCGACCTCAGGGACATCGAGGAAGCGGCGGATGCCGGAAACCAGAGAGCGCGGCTTGCCGAGGAAATGCTCTATTACGGTGTGAAAAAGTACATCGGATCCTATGCTGCTGCCATGGGCGGAATCGACGTACTGGTCTTCACCGCCGGCATCGGCGAAAACAGCGCCCGGGCCCGGGAAGGTATCTGCTCCGGCCTTGAGTTCATGGGAGTCAAGCTTGACCTGGAGAAAAACAACGTCCGCGGCAAGGAGCGCATCATAAGCTCCGACGACAGCCGGGTAAAGGTCCTCGTAGTTCCAACCGATGAAGAACTCGTCATCGCCAGGGATACGAAGAAGATCGCCATTGACAGGAACTAGCGGATTACTTCCTGGAGGCCCTTCGGAATGCTGACAGAAAAGCCGGCTTCATGGAAATTCGAGCTTGAAACTCCGGAACTCGGCAACCCCGAAGCCGTGACATATCTGCATGCCGAAGCCGAAACCGGGCAGTTCGACGGAATTTTCTACGACGGCATGAGGTTCAGCTTCGAAGGTCCGGTCATTGTGGATGCAGAAGGCCGCTGGATCGACAGCGATCTTTCGGTTTCATTGAAGATTTCCGCGACTTTTTCCGCTCCATGTTCACGATGTCTTGAACCTTCACGTATTGAAATTCTGAACGATTTCCTGTATCTTTATTCATTGCGGAAGAAAGAGTCTCCAGAGGAATCTTCCGAGGATGGAAATTTCCATGAAGTACAGGTGTCGAGATGGCAGCGTTTTTTTGATATCTCGGATCATGTGTGGGAGAGCATTATTGTATCCCTTCCCGGCAAGGTTCTTTGTTCGGCTGACTGCAAGGGCTTATGTCCCCAGTGCGGGCGTCCTCTCAGGAACGGCGATTGCGGTTGTTCAGCGAAAGAACTTGATCCGAGGCTGGAAAAGCTTCTCGGCATAAAAATTGAAGAAACGAAAGAATAGCGAAAAGGAGGGAAGTCCAGAATGGCAACGCCGAAAAGCAGGGTATCCCATGCCCGTACTCATAAAAGAAAGTCCGAGTGGATCGGGGCTCTTACTGCTCCGGAAGTTACTACGTGCCCCCATTGCGGTGAGGTTATCCAGAATTACCGGGCCTGCGGTGAGTGTGGTTTTTACCGGGGCAGACAGGTAGTCAAAACGGCCTCGGAAGAAAAAAAAGAGGCTTGATCGGAAGAAACCGGGCAAGAGGAAGGGAAACCTTCCTCTTTTTTTTATTTTCCCCTTCCCTCCATATTGACCGTTCGGCCACGGGGTACTATACTTTCCACATCTTTAAGAGCAGATACTATCATCAGGTGCCAAAATGGAGGGGACATCCATTAAGTCTCAGAGGAAGAAAAACAGGCAGGACAGGCTCTTAAAACTTATCGAACAAAATCCGCTGGCCACAGATGAGGAACTCGCAGCCTCGCTCGAGGCAAGCGTGAGCACCATCAGGCTCGACAGAGCCGTTCTGGGTGTCCCGGAGTTGAGGGAGAGAATGCGCTCCATGGCCCAGAAAGCTACCAGCAGGCTTCGCTCGCTGAAACAGAGTGAAGTGGTAGGGGATCTTCTTGAGCTCGAGCCGAACAAGTGGGCCCTTTCGGTGCTCGAGACCCGCAGGGATATGGCTTTCCGGAAAACGGACATGGTGTGGGATCACTATATTTACGCCCAGGCCAGCTCCATAGCCATTGCCGTTGTGGAAGCCGATCTGGTCATAGTGGATTCCATGCGGGGTGAATACAAAGGGCACGCGAGAGTGGGAGATTCCCTGGTCGCAAGGGCAAAGGTCGGTGTCCAGAAAGACGGAAAGTACATCGTCAGCGTGAGGACAAAGGTCGGTGAAAAAGAAATCTTCGTGGGGAGATTTATCGCTGCTATTGTTTCGCAAAACGAACCGGTGTAGCGTGAGAGAGGTGAACTTCATTTGATTCTTGCCCTGGATGCCATGGGCGGTGACCATGGCCCTTCAGAAGTGTGCAGGGGAGCCATAGCCGCCTGCGAAGAACACTCTGATCTCGAACTTGTACTTGTTGGAAACAGCCCGGAAATTGAACCTATGCTCGACGGGGCTTCCCGGGACGTTTCCGGGAGAATATCCATTGTCCACGCCGAAGAAAGGATCGGCATGGATGAGCACCCTACGGTCGCCATCCGGAAGAAACGACATTCGAGTCTTCGGATAGCCATGGAAATGGTCCGCAGCGGCGAAGCTTCGGGGTGTGTTTCCGCCGGAAACACGGGAGCCATCGTCGCGGGCGGAGTGCTTGTCGTGGGAAGAATTTCGGGAATTGACCGCCCTGCCCTTGGTGTGGCTCTGCCTACGCTCAACAAGTACACCTTCCTGCTCGACGTGGGGGCGACTGTACGGAGCAAGCCCGAAAACCTGTTCCAGTTCGCCCATATGGGCAACGTGTATTCAAAAAAAATACTCGGCGTTTCAGAACCCCAGGTTGCCCTTCTTGCCAACGGATCCGAGGAGATCAAGGGTGACGAAGTCATTGCAGGAGCGAAAGCTCTCATAAAGGCCAGCGCCCTGAATTTTACAGGATATGTTGAGGGTGACGACATTCCCTATAGCCGGGCAGACGTGGTGGTATGCGACGGCTTTTCGGGAAACGTGGTGCTCAAGTTTGCGGAAGGCCTCATGTCGGCTGTATATTCCATACTCAAGGAAGAGATGGGGCACAGAATAATGCCCAAGTTCGGTATGGTTTTCATGATCCCGATGATGAAGGACCTCTGGGCGCGGTTCAATTACGAAAAACACGGAGGAACGCCCCTCCTTGGAGTGAACGGGATCGTTGTGAAAGCTCACGGGCGATCGAAGGCCCCGGCAATCACAAACGCCCTGAGAGTCGCACGGAATTTCGTTCTGCAGAACGGTGTCGAACTTATAAGAGAAGAACTGGGGTAAAGGAGGTTTCCCCTATGGGTTTTTTTTCCGGTATTACCGTTTCCATAAAGGGCACGGGAATGTACGTCCCCGAAAAGGTGCTGACAAACAACGATCTTTCGCAGATGGTGGAAACCAGCGACGAATGGATCCGGGAGAGAACGGGCATCTGCCGCCGCCACATTGCCGCGGAGGGGGAACTGACAAGCGAGGTGGCTGCGAAAGCCGCCCGAAACGCCCTCGAGAATTCCGGCACCGATCCTCTGGAGCTGGATATGATTATCGTTGCGACGAACAGCCCTGATACCCTCTTCCCCGGAGTGGGCCCCAAGGTCCAGGGAATCCTCGGAGCAGAAAAGGCGGGCGCCTTTGACGTCCAGTCGGGGTGCACCAGCGGTGTGTACGCCCTTTCCCTGGCCGCCGGCGGAATTTCGTCGGGGATCTGGAAAAAAGTCCTCGTTATCGGAGCGGAAGTCCTTTCTCCCCTGATCGACTGGACCGACAGAAACACGTGCATTCTCTTCGGCGACGGTGCGGGGGCCATGGTCCTGGGGGTGTCGGCAGAAGAGGAAGGCCGTTTCATTTCGGCAGACCTGAGGTCAGACGGAACACGGCACGACCAGATCACCTTGTCCGGCGGACTCGTGGAACACCCTGCATCCCATGAGACCCTAGAAAACAAGCTTCATTTCGTCTCAATGAAAGGAAACGATGTTTTCCGTTTCGTCAACAGGATCATTCCGCCCTTTTTGCGCCAGTTTTGCCTTGATTCAGGCATGGAGCCGGAAGAGATCACCTGGTGGTTTTTCCACCAGGCCAATCAGAGGATTATCGAACGGTCAGCGGAGCGTCTTGGGATTTCTCCCGAGAAAGTCGTCATCAACATCGACGAATATGGGAACACATCGGCGGCTTCGGTTTTCATCGCCCTCCATGAATTTCTCGGGACGGGCAGGGTGCAAAAAGGAGACAGGCTGCTCTTTACGGCTTTCGGAGCGGGCATGACATATGGAGGTATCATCTATGAAGCATGACTCCGGCGCTGCTTTCAGCGACAACAGAATTACCCGTCTTCTCGGGTGCGATTATCCCCTGGTCCAGGGAGGCATGGCCTGGGTGGCGGATGCCAGTCTTGCAGCTGCTGTGAGCAACGGCGGAGGACTCGGCATCATCGCCGCGGCGAATATGCCGCCGGACCTTCTCGAGATCCAGCTGCAAAAGGTGAGGACCCTGACGGATAAACCCTTCGGCGTCAACATAATGCTCATGTCACCCACCGTAGACCAGGTTATCGACCTCGTTGCCGGATACAGGGTACCCATCGTTACCACCGGAGCGGGAAGCCCCGGAAAGGTCATTGAGATCCTCAAGCCCCTCGGGACGATAATCGTTCCCGTTATAGCCTCTGTCGCCCAGGCGAAAAGGGTGGAAAAACAGGGAGCTGACGCAGTGGTAGCCGAGGGAATGGAAGCAGGCGGACATATCGGTGAACTCACAACTATGGTGCTTATTCCCCAAATTGTCGATTCCGTGGAAATACCAGTCATAGCGGCAGGCGGCATTGCCGACGGGAGAGGAGTGGCGGCAGCCTTTGCTCTTGGGGCGGAAGGCGTTCAGGTCGGGACCCGTTTTATCTGCTGCGAGGAATCCACCGTGCATCGGGCCTACAAGGAAGCCGTCCTCAATGCCAGGGACCGAAGCAACGTGGTGACCGGCCGATTTACGGGACATCCCGTCCGCTGCCTGAAAAACAAGCTGACTTCGAAATTCGAGGAACTCGAAAAAAGCGGAGCCACGGTAGAAGAGTACGAACGACTCGGCGCGGGGAAACTCCGGGCCGCCGTTGTAGACGGTGATGTGGAGTGGGGGTCCGTCATGGCGGGGCAGAGCGCTGCTCTTGTAAACGACATCCTTCCTGCGGCCGAGATTATAACGGAACTCTTTTCCGGAGCGGAGCGGGTTGTCGACTCCCTTCCCGGAAGAAATTCCAGGTGAGGTGACAGGGTTATGACCTATGCGCTGGTCTTTCCGGGCCAGGGATCCCAGGAAACCGGGATGGGGAAGGATTTTTACGATACCTTCTCTTCGGCAAGGGATGTTTTCAACCGCGCCGACCAGGCACTCGGGTTTTCGCTGTCGGCTGTCATCTTCAACGGTCCTGAGGAAGAACTGAGGAGAACAGCCTTTACCCAGCCGGCAATTCTCACCGTCAGCATAGCCGTTCTGGAATGTCTCAGACGGGAAACCGGCATCCCTCGGGCTCCTCTTTTCCTGGCCGGACACAGTCTCGGCGAGTATACTGCTCTTGTGGCTTCCGGTGTCCTTTCCCTCGAAGACGGTGTCCGGCTGGTTCACCTTCGGGGCAGGCTCATGCAGGAGGCGGTACCGGAGGGAGAAGGCGCCATGGCCGCCATTCTGGGACTTGCGCCAGAATCTGTCGCTGCCGTCTGTTCTGAAGCAGCTCCCGAAGGCGAGTGTCAGCCGGCGAACTTCAACTCCCCCGGGCAGGTGGTTATTTCCGGCAGCACCGAGTTCGTCAAGGCAGCCATGGACAAGGCAAAAGAGGCAGGGGCAAAAAAAACAGTTCTCCTGAACGTCAGCGCCCCCTTCCACAGCAGGCAGATGCGGCCCGTCGCGGACAAGCTGCAGGAAGCCTTCAGCTCCATGAGCTGGAAGGAGCCGTCTGTACCCATTGTCTCCAATGCCCTTGCCTCTCCTGTACATTCGGTCGCCGAAATACAAAAGGCCCTTTTCGACCAGACCTTTATGCCTGTCCTCTGGCAGGACTCGGTCGTCAGAATGGCTGAGGACGGTGTGGATACTTTCTGGGAAATCGGCCCCGGTTCGGTACTCACCGGGCTTGTAAAGAAATGCAGAAAAGGTGTTGCAGCCCAGGCCTGCAGTTCAGTTCCCGAATTTGAGGCTCTTTCAAACAAACTGAAGGAGATGGTGTAGAATGACTGATGCCAGGATTGCACTTGTAACAGGTGCGGGCAAGGGAATCGGCAGAGCGGTTGCCCTTCGTCTTGCTGCGATGGGTTTCCTGGTCGCAGTGAATTACAACCGGAGCGAAAAGCCTGCAAACGAAGTATGCCGGCTGATCAGGGACGGAGGCGGAACTGCCGTTCCTTTCAAGGCCGACGTTTCTTCCGGAAGCGATGTGAAGACCCTTTTTTCCGATGTCGAACGCGAACTTGGGCCGGTTGCCGTACTCGTCAACAACGCGGGAATAACGAAAGACGGACTCCTCATGAGAATGGGAAGCGAAGATTGGGATTCCGTGCTGACAGCGAATCTCTCCTCGGTGTATCATTGCACGAAGGAAGCGATACGCGGAATGGTTCGGGCGAAGTGGGGAAGGATCATCAATATTTCTTCTGTGGTCGCCCTCATAGGAAATCCCGGGCAGGCAAACTATTGTGCCTCCAAGGCGGGCATCATCGGTTTCACCAAGGCCGTGGCGCGGGAATACGCCGGCAAGGGCATCACGGCAAACGCCCTGGCTCCGGGGTATATTTCTACAGAAATGACGGATTCCCTTCCTGAAGCCGCACGGAACACACTTTTGCAGCAGGTTCCCGCCGGCCGCCCGGGGACGCCGGAAGATGTGGCTGCTGCAGTCGCCTTCCTGGCTTCGGGGGATGCGTCGTATATTAACGGACAGGTAATCGCCGTTGACGGCGGTATGACCATGTGCTGAAATACAATGGAAGGGGGTGAACGAAGATGAAAAAAGAGGAAATGCTCGCCCGTTTGAAGGAAATCATCATCGACAGGCTTGATGTCGAAGAGGATCAGATAGTGCCGGAAGCCTCCTTTGTGGAAGATCTCGGTGCAGATTCACTGGACATCGTCGAGCTCATTATGGGCATCGAAGAAGAATTTGACATTGAAATTCCCGACGAAGACGCTGAAAAGCTGACCACGGTGGGAGAAGCAATGAACTACACCCTCGGAAAACTCGGCGTAGACGAGTAAGCCCGGGAGAAAGACGGTTTTGGCGGGAATCCCGACGGATTTCCCGCCAAAATCCTTCTGAATATCATGTTCCAACCCTGCTGCGGAGGAGTGAAGCGTTTTGAGAAGGGTTGTCGTAACCGGGCTGGGAGTCGTGAGCCCCATAGCAACAGGAAGAGAAAATTACTGGCAGGCATTGAAGGAAGGCAAAAACGGCATCGCGCCGTATACCACTTTTGATGTCACAGATTGCCCCGTTCCATTCGGAGCGGAAATCAAGGATTTCGACCCGTCCCGATGGATGGACAACAAGGAAGCCAAGCGATCCGACCGGGTCATTCAATTTGCAGTGGCAGCAGCGGATTTGGCCGTTGCTGACGCGAAGCTTGATACGGCAAGCCTGGATCCCCATAAATTCGGAGTCTACATAGGAAGCGGACAAGGCGGCATTGAAACGACATTCAACAACTTCAAGACCATGATGGAAAAAGGGGCGAAACGAGTCAGTCCCTTTTTCATTCCCATGATGATCAGCAACATGTCCACGGCATACGTGGCGATAAAGCATCAAGCCCGGGGACCGAACATGTGCGTCGTAACAGCCTGCGCCACGTCGGTCCACAGCATGGGCGAAGCATACCACACCATCATTCGGGACGATGCCGATGTCATTCTTGCCGGAGGCACTGAAGCCGCCCTCAGGAGCATAAGCATCGCCGGCTTCGCCGCCATGAAAGCGATCTCGACCAGAATGGACGCTCCTGAAAAAGCCTCCCGTCCATTCGATGCAGACCGCGACGGGTTTGTCATGGGAGAAGGGGCAGGTGTTCTTGTCCTCGAAGAACTGGAGCATGCGCTGAAAAGGGGTGCTCATATTTACGCCGAACTTGTCGGCTACGGCTCCACCTGCGATGCAAGCCACATCACGGCCCCCGATCCTGAAGGCGAAGGCGCTGCCAGAGCCATGCGAAAAGCAATGGCCCACGCAAAATGGCTGCCTGAAGACGTGGATTACATCAACGCCCATGGAACATCAACTCCCCTCAACGACAAGATGGAGGCCATGGCAATCCGGAAAGTTTTCGGCGAACATACCGACAAGGTGCTTGTCAATTCGACCAAGTCCATGATCGGGCATTGCCTCGGTGCCGCAGGCGCCCTGGAAAGTGTGGCCGCCATGCAGTCAATCGAGGAGGGAGTCATTCATCCGACAATCAATCTTGATACCCTCGATCCTGAATGCCCCATCAATGTCGTTGGTGCCGGAGCGGTGAAGAAAAATGTTTCAAGGCTCCTTGTCAACAGTTTCGGATTCGGCGGCCACAACGGCGTGGTTGCCTTCCAGAAATTTGAGGAGTAGACCCATTCTTACTCCATGAACTACGCTGCCTGGTTTTCCGGAGAACTGGAAAAACTCCAGGATTGCCTTGGGTATCGTTTCAGCGATGTCGGGAAACTGGAGAATGCTCTTGTGCATTCTTCCTTCGCATACGAAAAGGGCAAAACGGTGCATAACGAGAGAATGGAGTTTTTGGGAGATGCCGTGCTTGAGCTCGGCGTCTCCCGTTTTCTGTATGAATCTTTTCCCTCTTTTGACGAAGGCAGGCTGACCCGTTCCCGGGCTGCCATTGTCTGCGGAAAATCCCTTGCCGAATGGGGAAGGGAAATCGGGCTGAGCGAGCTGCTCAGAACGGGGAAAGGCCTTGAAACAGAACAGGTGCGTCAGGGCTCCCTTTGTTCCGATGCGGTGGAGGCCCTTTTGGGGGCTGTTTTTCTCGATGGGGGGTACTCCCCGGCCATGGCGGTGATCGGCCGTTACCTGGCTTTTCATCTTTCACGGCATACCATCAGCGGTGCAGAAAACGACCCGAAGTCCGCCCTCCAGATGCTCGCCCATGGAAAAGGCTTGTCAAGCCCTGTGTATGAGGTCCTTTCAGTCTCTGGCCAGCCTCACACGCCTCTCTTTTCAGTCCGGGTCATGATCGGAAATGAAGAAGCCGGTTCGGGTGACGGCAGAAACAGGAAAGCCGCGGAGTTTGCGGCCGCCCGAAACGCTATTTTTTTGCTGAACCGGGAGGGCTCGGAGCCGAAATGAAAAAAAAAGCTGGAAAAGTTTTTTCCATCGCTGCTGTTCTTCTGTTCCTCCTTTTTGCTCCCGCATCGCCCGGGCATTCATGGGAGCTGTACGTGTCCTCGCCATGGCTTTCAACGATTGCCCGCTTTATCGGCGGGGTGAACGTGTCCGTAAAGGCGATCCAGGAATGGAACGAAGAAGGAACTTCCATCAGGAAAATCCGCAGCCGGAATATTCCGGACAGCTCCAGAATCGTGGTCCTGGACGCATTCGAGGCCAAATCACTCGGCCTTGACGGTAAACGGTTCACCAGCATCTTCATGCTCTATGGGACAGTGCCTTTCGACAGGGCAAGAGCTGACTACCACTTTTCCGATCCATCGGTACTCCCCTTCATAGCCCAAAGAGTGCTGACCGCCATGTCCCAGTACGATCCCGGGAATTATTCCTATTACCAGAGAAGATTGTCGGAATTCCAGACCAGGCTTGACAGCACTGTCCTCGTCGGAAGACAACTCCTGAAAGATTACCCTGTGTTCGACCTTTCCGGTGGTTTTACCAGTCTGCTTTCAGCAGCGGGATGCACGCTGCTCCCGGGAGACGAAAAAGTCAAAATGTGGAGCAGGGGAGAGGACCTGCAGAATCTTCAGGCTGCCGTTGCCGACGCAATAAAGGTGAGAATTCCGGTGATAGTGGATCCCAGCACGCCGAAACCGGTCAGGGAGGCTCTGAAAGGGAACAAAGACGTCCTGTTCCTGGGACGTCCTGGCCAGGAACAGGATTTGCTTCTTTTTTTCCATGACCAGTTTCTCCTTTTATGGAACCGCCTGGCTCCTCTCAGGCAACATCGGCAGCAGGAAGGAAAGGAAAAATCCTAAAAAGAAAACCCTTCCTTTTTCTCTTCCCTCACCGGGTTTCTTTCAGGGAAAGAAAGGGGTAGGCCGAGAGAAGCAGCGCGGCGCTCAGAAGATAAAAGGGGAGCCCTTTCCCCGTGTGATCGAGAAGTATCCCCACGACCACAGGCCCCGTAGTCATTCCAAGGCTGAAGGCGATATTGAAAAGGCCCATGATGCGCCCCGAACCGTATGTCTTTCCCCTTGCAGCAGCCATGGCGGCCAGGGAAGGAGAGGCAAAGGCGTGTCCCACCCCGAAGGCGACGCTCGCGATGGAAAGACTCCATGGAGTTCTCAGGTTCGGAAGGCCCAGCAGGGTGACTGCCGAAATAAGCCCTCCTGCGAGGATAAGCCTGTGTTTGTGCAGATTATCCGCAAGTCTGCCGGAAAACCGCTGAAGCACTCCGGTCGATAGAGAGTTCAAGGAGACTACGAATCCGATCTCGGAAAGGGAAAGACGAATGTCCGAGGCGAGGAGAGGTATCATCATCACGAGAACACCCCTGCACATGGCAGAGCAGAACTGGAAGAAAAAAACGACCAGCATTTCATGATCCGTAAGGATTGCCTGAAAAACGGATCTTAATCCGCAGAGAGTTTCGCTCCCCCTGCCCGATGGGAGGTTGCCAGGCAGGAAACGAAAGACAAGGATCATGGAAAGAACGGTAAGGGATGTCATGGCATAGAAAGGGGCATTGAAACCTATTGTCTCCGCGAGAAGGCCGCTCAACAGAGGCCCTGAGCCGACCCCAAGAAAAAGGGCTCCCTGGAGGGAACCGAAAAAAAGCCCTTCTTTCCCTTTCGGTACCACCTCCGCCCCGATAGCCATCGTAATGGGTACAACCATGGCTGAACCTATCCCGTGACCTATTCTGATGGCGATAAGGCTTTCCGTCGTTGAGGCAAATGTATAGGCAACTGAAGCAAGAGCATAGAAGGCAAGACCAGCGAGAAGAAGCACTTTTCTGTTCATTCTTTCCGCCAGTTCCCCGGAGATGAGCATCCCGCCGCTTCGGGAAAAGGAAAAAGCCCCGATAATCGTTCCGATGGCAAGGCCGCTCGCCCCCAGCCGTTTCGCATAAAGGGGGAGCACAGGGGCAATGATGCCTATGCCCAGCATGGCACAAAACATCGAAAGGCTGAGGACGGTCAAAATTTTACGGTAGGAACCCTCTGTCGATAACAACAATAATGCACTCCGTTCGTTCCATGTTGATTTCTTATCCACATTTTTATTCATTGAGCATTATACGATGTTTTGTCTACAATTTCAACGCTTCTCCGGATTATGGGTAATCCATGCGATCCTCCACGGGGAAAGGCTGCATTTTTTCTGCCGTCTTTTTTTCGCTCCGGAACAAACGGGACACAACGGAAAAAAGCGTGAATCCCTTTTCAGAATTCACGCCGGATCATTGGAGAGACATCAATGACTTCCACTCCTTTTTTTTCACGGAGGCAAGCGGGGAGCCCGCAATACGATTTTACCTGTCTTTCACGTCAGGAGTTGCGTGGACCACATCGGCGGCGCAAAAGGACCGTATTCCGTCCTTTCCTTCCACAAGAAGCTCTCCGTTGTCTCCAATACCAGCAGCTCTTCCGGAAAAAGCGTCTTCCTCTGTCAGGACAGATACGTTCTTCCCTATGGTGGAGCATTCCTCCCTGTAGCGGGAGAGGAGAGAATATCCCCCATCATTGGCGAGGTCCGCTGCAAGGCGATAGAACTTTTCAATGACTGCCGCGCAGAGGCTGCCCCTGTGGACCGTTTCGGTTCCCGCTCCCAGTGATGCGGCATTTTCGAGGCCTCGGACCGCAAGTTGCTCCCTGGTCAGGGAAATGTTGATGCCGATTCCTGTGCTGCAATCCCGGATTCTTTCCGGATCGCTTGAAGCCTCGGAAAGGATTCCGCAGATTTTTCTCCCGCCATACAGAAGGTCATTCGGCCATTTGAGGGACACCGGTTTGCCGCAAACGGCCCCGATGGCATCCCTTACAGCAAGTCCGGCGGCCAGGTTGATGAGCTGCAGCCGTCCGGGAAGCATGCGGGGCCTGAAAAAGACCGAAAAATAGAGTCCCGTGCCCCGGGGAGAAATCCACACTCTGTCTCTTCTTCCCCTGCCGTTCGTCTGCTCCTCGGCAATGACGACAAGCCCGTCCGTTTGGCTCTGTCTTCCGATTCTTTTCGCTGCCTCCTGTGTTGACGGGATGCTCTGAAAAACATGGATTTCCTCTCCCCAGGGACATTCCGGTGAAATCAGGCTTCCTATCAGAGAAGGAGAAAGATCGTTTGAAGGGAGTTCCCGGAGGATGTAGCCCTTCTGGGGAACAGAGTCCACCACGAAACCTTCTTCCTCAAGATCGCGGACAGCCTTCCAAACGGCCTGCCGTGAAAGAGAAAGAACCCGTGAGACATGACCTCCTGAAACAATATTTCCCTCGGACTCGCGGAGAAGGCGGCAGAGTTGAACAGTTGCATGTCGGGATTTCATGGAATTGCCTCCTTATCTTCCTTACTGAATGATATAATGAAAAATCGCGCAGCACAATAACGATGAGGGGGAATTGACATGGCGATAACTTCAAACGCCACTGTTCTGGAGGAACTGCGGGTTTTGAGAAAAGACCTGCAGGACAGTCTTTGACCTGGATTCAATAAGAGAAAGAAAGGATAAGCTGGAAGCATCAGCATCAGCACCGGATTTCTGGAACAGGGAAGACTGCCACGGCGTCACCAGGGAAATTTCAAAACTCCAGCGGAAGCTGGATACTTGGGACAGGGTTGACGGCGTTTTTGAGGATCTGACCGTTCTCTCAGAAATGCTTTCCGAATCGGATGATGATGAACTCCAGAGCGAATTTACAGCTACTTCGGAACAATTAAGGAAAATCATCGAAAAGGAGCAGCTTCGTCTGCTTCTTTCCGAAGAATATGACGGCAACAACGCAATTCTCACCGTCCACGCGGGTTCAGGCGGTCTGGACTCCCAGGACTGGGCGGAGATGCTTCTCAGGCTTTTCCTTCGTTGGGCGGAAAGGGAAGATTTCCGAACCAAAATCCTTGAAATCCTCCAGGACGAGGAAGCAGGCATCAAGAGCGCCACTGTCCTTGTGGAGGGAGAGTTTGCCTACGGCTACCTGAAGTCGGAAAAAGGGGTTCACCGTCTTGTAAGAATTTCTCCTTTCGACGCAGCCAAGCGCCGACATACAAGCTTCGCTTCAGTGGATGTGGCGCCGGAACTGCCGGATGATGTGGAGATAGAGATTCGCCCCGAGGATCTGAAAATGGACACGTACAGAGCGAGCGGGGCAGGAGGGCAGTATGTCAACAGGACAGATTCCGCAGTAAGGATAACCCACCTTCCGACCGGAATTATCGTCGCCTGTCAGAACGAAAGATCCCAGCACATGAACAGGCAGGTTGCCATGCAGGTACTTCGAAGCAAACTTTTCGAGAGAGCCTGGCAGGAAAGACAGCAGGAACTCCTGGCAATTCAGGGAGAAAAGAAAGAGATCAGCTGGGGAAGTCAAATACGGAGTTATGTTCTCCATCCTTACACCCTGGTGAAAGATCACCGGACAGGACACGAAACGGGCAACGTTCAGGCTGTTCTCGACGGCGATATTGACGGGTTTATTATGAACTATCTGCGCTGGAAGAAGCAGAGCTGACGATTCTTATTCGGGAGGATAAAGCCCATGAAGCCTGTTCGACGTTTTTTGTTTCTTCTCGTGGCAGTCGTTCTGCTGGCTGTATCCGCAGAGGCTGCCCCTTTCAGGTCCTCCGAGCCTTATTTGAGAACGTCTTCCCTCAGGCCGGGTATGAAGGGGTACGCTCTGACAGTCATCTCAGGACGGGAGATTCTCCGGTTCCCTGTAGAAATCGTCAGCATCATTCCCAGAAAAGGATCTCCCAAAAACCTCGTTATGGTGCGGGCTTCCGGTTCCGTGATATCCAAGACCGGAGGAATAGCGGCCGGAATGAGCGGCAGCCCTGTCTATATAAACGGCAAACTCATAGGCGCCGTCGGCTACGGCTGGAACTTCAGCGATCACAACCTCGGCCTTGTGACTCCCTATGAGGATATGGCTTCTGTGTGGGACTGGCCGGAAAAGATAGTCACTCTGCCGGGGCTTCCTCCATCCGGGATTGAACCCCAAGATGAGGAAGACGATGACAAAAAAAAGAGCTCTCCCCGGAACGAAACTCCAGAGAAGAGCGGCAGCGGGAATACGGATGAGCCCGTTCTAAAAGGAGAACTTTCGCCTCTTTTCATTGATGGAATCAGCGGAAGGACGGCAGCGGAAATCACGGCTCTCCTTGGAAAGGAACGGTTCATACCGGGCGGGAGCTTTTCCGAAGACATACCGGTCGAAATGAATGCAAGGCTTGTTCCCGGAGAAGCGATAACCGTTCTCCTTGCCTGGGGTGATGTAACCATAGGATCCACCGGCACCCTCACGGCGGTCGCACCGGATGGCCGGTTCATCGGCTTCGCTCACCCCTTCCTCGGGAGGGGAGCCGTAAACTACCCCGTTGCCAGGGCGTATATCCATAATGTTGTGCCCAGCATCGAGGCACCCTTCAAAGTGGCCAGCCCCCTCAGAATCGTCGGAACGGTAACCCATGACAGGCCACAGGCAATCGGAGGAAGGATCGGCTATTTCACCCCTTCCGTTTCCGGCACGCTGACTTTCATGGACACCGACAGGAAATCCAGCGGAAAGAAACGGTTCCATTTCGTACCCGATCCTTTCATGGGAGCCAAGCTTTCCGCAGGCATATTTACAGGTCTCATTGACGATCTCTGGGGAAGAAAAGGGCAGGGAACCGCCGTTTTCACCCTGACCGTGCACGGAAGGGGCCTGGGACAGGGCTGGACCCGAAAGAACATGTTCTTCTCCGACAAGGATCTCGCATTGGACGCACTAAAGGAAACGGCTGAACTTCTCGATGTCATCTTTCTCAACCCCTTTGCTGAAGTCTATCCCCTCGGCGTGACGGTCTCGGCGGAATTCACGGAAGAACCAAGGCTCATGTTCATAGAGGGCATCGATGTCAAGGGAGATTCATTCTCTGCGGGAGATACTGTCGAAGTGGAAGTAAACCTGCGGCCTTACCGGAAAAAGCAGGTGAAAAAAAACTTCAAAATTGTCATACCGAAGGATGCCGACGGATTTTGTGAAATCCTTGTCCGGGGCGGAGGCATTGAACCTCTCCACCAGTCTGCCGTTGTCCAGGGATGGAAGACCATTGCCAACTTCCGCCAGATGTTTACTGAGATGTCGGCCCTGGAAACAAACAATGAACTGATTATTGAATTCAACTACGAAAAAGTTTCGAAACGCGGAAAAGACCGAAAGGATCCAGAGGATCCCGTTTCAAAGGAAGAACAGGAGCTTTTAAGCGAGATGAAGAAGCGGCGGCTGGAGGACGGAACCCTCCAGATTTTCAAATCGGAATTCGTGGTGGAAGGACTGCTCAGAAAGATTATAGACGTGAAGCCGTCCGATGGAAAAAGCGGCGGCCAACAGGAAGATGACGAAGAATAACGGAGTGTTCCTCACCCTGGAAGGCATCGACGGATGCGGGAAAACAACCCAGGCGAGGATTCTGGTCGGAAACCTGGTTTCACGGTTCGGAAAAGAAGCGGTGTTCTGGACAAAAGAACCGGGAGGGTGGCCGGGGGGGGAGAAAATAAGGGAACTCCTTCTGGAACATGGAATGCAGCACCCCTTGAGCGAACTTTTTCTTTTTCTTGCCGACCGATGCGAGCATATCAGGAGAGAAGTCGCCCCCGCACTCTCGTCAGGTCGGATTGTGGTCTGTGAACGATATATTGATTCCACCCTTGCATACCAGTCATGGGGGCGGGGGATCTCATCTGAAAAGATCGAAGATCTGTTCCGGTGGTGCTGTTTTCCTGTTCCTGACCTTACCTTCTGGATTGATTTGCCCCCCGGGAAAGCCTATCATAGAGTCTCCCGCCGGGGAAGCCCGGACCGTATGGAAGAGAAAGGACAATCCTTTCTTGAAAATGTCCGTGAAGGCTTTCTTTTTCTTTCCCGCCGGGATCCGGAGCGGATAGTTTCTCTGGACGGAAACAACGATATCAAGACTATCGCCCGGGAGATTGAACGCAGGGTGGAGGTGTTTCTTTCCCCTTGAAGGTCAAGAAAAATGCCGAAGAGCGGATTTCCGGAGGGGAATCGGGATTCCAGGCAAAGAAAAAAGGACTGCTTTCCCCTTCCCGGGGAAGTGAACCCCATCCTTTTTCCCAGTCCCTTGAAGATGCCGAGACCCGGGAACTCATCGAAAAACTGGATCTCTTCGGCAGAAAGCTGACGCACTTTCCTGCGGAAAACACCCTTCTGCAGTACAGGAACCTGGTGAAAGAACTCCTGCGAAGGGCAATCGCCGGCCTTCGTGTCCGCAGGGACATGAAATGGAGGCGCAATGACCGGAATCTGTTCGTAACGGTCGAGAAAGTTGAAACCATCATGGAGGAGCTTGAAGGCGTTTTTCAGAGGGAAGGGGAAAGAACCCGGATGTTCCAGCTTATGGAAGAGGTGAAGGGATGCCTCATCTCCCTGCTTCTCTGACGGCTTCTGAATCCTGGAGTCGGCTCTGTTCCCTCGCCGCTCTCGACCACTTTCCCCATTGCGTGATTCTGTCCGCCCCCGAGGAACTTCACGGATTCGTCGCCAGGGAAATTGCGGAGGTCGTTCTCTGCCTGAACCGGACCGGAGGCGATGACTGCAATGCGTGCAGGGCTTGGTCCGGGGAAGACCACCCTGACCTCGTCAGGGGCGGTGAACCAGGGAAAGCTCCCGCCATCGACGCCTGCAGAGAAGTCATACGGGCTATGGCATACCGCCCGGTGGTCTCAAAAAAACGATGCGCCGTCATTTTTTCGGCCGAACGCATGCTGTTGCCTGCAGCCAACAGCCTTTTGAAGCTCGCGGAAGAACCCCCGGAATACGGAGTCCTGTTCTTTCTCGTCTCAGAGGATGATTCTATGCTCCCCACATTGAAAAGCAGGGCCTGGTCCGTATCTCTCAGGGGAGCGGGAAGGAAGGAAAAAAAAGCGTCTCCGTCCACACCGGAAGAATGGAGCAGGTGGGTGGAGAAAAACAGCGGTTCAGAGATAGATGATTTGATCCCCCAACTCGAACCATGGATCGGTTTTCTCACGGAATCCGGCGACCACGCAAGCGCAGGAAAAATGGAGCGCCTGCGGATTTTGCTGGAAACCAGGCGTCTTTCCCGAACCATGGCTCTTGATTTGACAGTGTTGGCTCTCAAGGAGGGTATTGCTTTTGAGCATTTATTTGGCGATTTTTGGTAAACCAAGATATCTTGGTCTTCTCGATCTTCAGGAACAGGTACCTCAGCGAGGTACGTGGCTTGTGGCGGAAACGATGAGGGGGATGGAACTCTCCCTTTTGGGCGGACCTCTTTCCCCCGAACAGGAGGAACGTTACAGGAATTCCTGCAGTGACGATTCCTCGGACAGCCAGGTGAAAGGGGGAGAGCCCGCACTTCAGGAAATAGCTTTTGTCAGGGAAGCGACCGCGGAGGATTTAAACGACGCAGAAGCAGAACGAGAGGAAGAAAACGCGGTCCTCCTGAAAGCCAGGGAGCTTCTTCGGAACCACAATCTCTCCATGAAACTTGTGGATGTCGAGTTCCTCCTCGACAGAAAAAAACTCTTCTTCTACTTCACATCGGAACAGAGAGTCGACTTCAGAGCATTCGTCCGGGATCTGGCGAAAGAATTTAAAACCAGGATAGAACTCAGGCAGATCGGTGTGCGGGATGAAGCCAAAGCTGTAAAGGGACTGGCTCCCTGCGGGCAGAGGTGCTGCTGCAGCTACTGGCTTCACCGGTTTACCCCCATCTGCATCAAAATGGTGAAGGAACAGAACCTCGCGCTGAATCCAACAAAGATATCGGGAATCTGCGGAAGGCTCATGTGCTGCATGTCCTTCGAACACCATTTGTATGGAGAATTGTGGAAAGGACTGCCCAATCCCGGCTCCAAGCTCAGGACACCGGCCGGTACCTATCTTACCGACGGGGTTGATCTCTCGAGCCAGTCTGTCCGGATCAGAACTCCGGAAGGGAAGGAAATCCTTGTCAAAACCGAAGATTTTCAGCGGTTTAAAGAAACTGTTATGGAAGGCAGCCCCTGGGAGGAAAACGGCCTGAAGGAAAGCAGAAGCATACGGGACGACAGCTTCCGCCCGGGAAGGAAAAAGACAGGCGAACCCCGGGAGGATACAACGGGAGAAAAACCTGCACCCTCCAGGCAGGATCGGCGAAAAACAGAGGAGAAACCCGTTCCCGACCAGGCAAAAGAAAAGGAAGGCACTTCCCAGGCGGTACCGGCGAAGAAAAAAAGACGCAGAAAGAGAAAACCCTCCGGAGGTGAAAAAACGGAGACTCCGATAATCTCTTCTCCGGAAAAAACTCCCCCTGCAGCCGAAAAACCAGTACAACAGCAGGGGCAGGAAAGTAAACCCGTCGACGGGGCCCAGAAGAAAAAGAGACCGAACAACAGGCGCCGCCGCTCTCCAAAAGGAAACAGGGAAGCGCCCCAGCAGGGACAGAATACCAACAGCAGCTCTTCTCCGGAGGTGTAGAACGCCGTGGCTTTTTTTGAAAGGTTGAAGCAGGGGCTGAAAGGCGTCCGGGAACGATGGAGCGGAGGACTGTCCCTCCTCTTTTCCGGAGGTGTGGTTGACGAGGCTTTCTGGGAAAATCTTGAAGAAATACTCATCAGCGGCGATGTTGGAGTAGACCTGACGCTCAGTCTTATTGATTCACTGAAAAGAGACGCCGAAGAAAAGAGGATCCGCACCCCGGAAGAGCTTTTCAGGCTGTTCGAGGAAATGATTTCGTCCCGTCTGCTTGCTGTTCCGTTCATGGGGGAACCCCTCCCCGTCACTCCCCCTTCACCCTCCGTCATCCTCCTTGTGGGGGTCAACGGAAGCGGCAAAACCACAACGGCGGGAAAACTCGCTTCACGGTGGACGAAAGAAGGGAAAAAGGTCATCTTTGCCGCAGCGGACACTTTCCGTGCCGCTGCCACCGAACAGCTCAAAGTGTGGGGAGACCGGTCCGGAGTCCGGGTTATCGCCCAGCAGCACGGCAGCGACGCAGCTGCCGTCGCCTTTGATGCCTTGCAGGCTGCAAAGGCATCCGGGGCGGATGTACTTATCGTGGATACGGCCGGAAGACTGCATTCCAAGCACAACCTCATGGAGGAGCTCGGAAAAATCCACCGGGTTCTTGAGAAAGAAAAGGGAGATTCCCGGATGGAAGTGCTGCTTGTTCTCGACTCCGTCATGGGGCAGAACGGTCTTGCACAGGCGGAAACGTTCAACAAGATGCTTCCCCTGACCGGCGTAGTGCTCACCAAATACGACAACACGGCCAAGGGAGGCATCATCCTTGCCATAGCCCACAGCCTGAAAATTCCGGTTCGGTATGTCGGCCTCGGAGAAGGTGAAGACGATCTCCGGGCATTTGACGTACCAGAATTTGTCAAAGCTCTTTTGGGAGATGACGGTCATGGGCAGGGAAACTAAACGCCCCCCCCGGCGGAGAAAAGTGGAAAAAAACGAAGTGACTCTTTCGGAGCTTCTTCGCGATCTCTACCTCCATGGAGTAGAGTACTGTCTTTTGTATTCTCCCCCGGAGGGACATCCCGTCTTTTCGAAAGAGCAGATTGTTTCGGTGCTGGAAAAGGGAGAAAGTGAAAGAAGCGTAAGTGAACTGGCGACGCTTTGCTCTTCCTTTTCACCTCTGAAAGACCTTCTCGAAAAGAACGTCCTGAGCAAAAAAGACAAACTTTTTGTTCTGAAGGACGCCGACCTGAGGATTCTTCCTGTTTCTACCATTGCCGAAATGACTGGAGAAGAAATCGGTACAGGTGTTCCTCTCTGGTGGGACGCCCCGCTTCCATTCGTCTCCTGGACAGGGGAAAGGTTCTCCGCCAACCGGAAAGCAGCCGGACTTCTTGACGGCATCCCCCTTACCCGGGGTGAGGGGTCTGAATTTCTCCGTGAACTTCCGGGAGGGAAATGCTTTCTGTTCAGGGAGATACATCCCTGCATATTTCTTGTGGATGACGTTTCTGAAGATATGGGAAACGCCAAGGAGATGACATGGTGGGCAGCGGTAGGAAAAGCCTTCGTCTCACGCCTCAGAGGAAAAGGTTTTTCCGTGGAAAAAATGACGGAAGATTCTCTTTCCGCCGTTGATGAAAGGGATGAAATCCTGACCTGTGTCTGGGAAGATGATATCGTGGGATTTCTGAAGGTGAAGGATGGAAAAAACTTTTGACGGCACTTTTTTTTATCCCGTAAAACTCGTCACCGGGATTCTTTATCCTGACGAAACACGGTGGCGGTGGGCCGAGGAAAAACTTTCCACCCTATGGGGAACCCCGGAAATGGTAAGTTCCCCGTATCCTTTTACGGTCACGGATTATTACACGGATATTTCTCCTGTCCTGTACCGCCGGTTTCTTTCATTTCCGGGTCTTCGGAACGGCGGATCTCTGCCGCAATGGAAACGGACCGCCTGCCGACTCGAAAGAGAAAGCGGGGAACAGAGAAAGGTGAACATTGACCCCGGATACGTGAACGGTGCACGGCTGGTACTTGCATCGACCAAGGACCACGCCCACAGGGTCTATATCGGAGAGGGAATTCACGGGGAAGTAACCCTCCGTTTCAGGCACAAAAAATGGGAGTCTTTTGACTACACCTTTCCCGATTTTGCACAAGGTCTGTACGACGAGTTTCTCTCAGCCGTCAGGAAACAATGGATTCAAGAAATGGAATTGAGGAGGAACACACAATGATCGGGAGGTACCAAACTGCGGAAATGAACTCCATTTGGAGCGAAGAGAGCAAGTTCAGCGCCTGGCTCGAGGTGGAACTTGCAGTTTGCAGGGTCTGGATGGAAAAGGGAGTCATCCCTGCGGACGCCTACGGGGACATCTGCGAAAAAGCCTCCTTCGACATTGGAAGAATAAACGAAATAGAGGAACAGGTGCACCATGACGTTATCGCTTTCGTATCGGCGGTCGCTGAAAAAGTCGGGGAAAACGGAAGATACATCCACCTCGGCCTGACAAGCAGCGACGTGATTGATACAGCATCATCCCTGTCCCTGAAACGCTCTTTTTCCATTGTGAAGGAAAAAACGGAGGCCCTTATGGATGTTATTGCACGACGGGCAGAGGAATTCAAATACACCCCCTGTGTCGGGCGCACCCATGGGATCCACGGAGAACCCACCACCTTCGGGCTGAAGCTCCTCAACTGGCTCTACCAGCTCCAGAGGGACACAGAACGGCTGGAACTCGCGGAAGAACAGGTCAGTTACGGGAAGATTTCAGGGGCAGTGGGAACCTACGCCCACTGTGAACCATCGGTGGAGCGGAGAGTGTGCGACCTCCTCGGCCTCAAACCCTCTCTTGTATCAACACAGATTCTCCAGAGAGACCGGCACAGCAACGCAATGAATGCTCTGGCCCTTCTTGGAGGCGCTCTCGACCGTTTTGCAACAGAAATCCGCCACCTGCAGCGAACCGAAGTAATGGAGGCAATGGAACCCTTCGGCGCCAAGCAGAAAGGATCGAGTGCCATGCCCCACAAGAGAAATCCCATCCTGTGCGAACGCATTTCCGGAATGAGCCGCCTCCTGAGAGGATACGCCCTCACCGCCATGGAGAACATGACCCTCTGGCATGAACGGGACATCAGCCATTCCTCGGCTGAGAGAGTCATCTGGCCGGATGCCTTTCACCTGATAACCTATATGCTCTCAAAAATGACATATATTGTGAAAAATATGGTTGTAAATACTTCAAAAATGAGAGAAAATCTGGATATAACCCGGGGACTCGTCTTCAGCCAGCGCGTTCTCCTTGACCTCGTGGAGCGATTCAACCTTCCAAGAGAAGAGGCATACGCCATTGTTCAAGAAAACGCGATGAAATGCTGGTCCGGCCGGAAATCATTCCGGGAGCTGCTTCTGGAGGACGACCGGGTTTCATCCCGGATCAGCCCGGAAGACCTGGGAGATCTTTTTTCTACAGATCATTATTTTCGCTGGGTTGACGAGATATTCGCACGTTTCCGCCGGTAACAGGGCAACATACAATCTATTCGGGAGGAGATACTATGTTTGCTGCTGACAGGAACCTTGCGCTCGAACTGGTACGGGCAACCGAAGCCGCCGCCATGGCCGCGGGACGATGGATGGGGCGGGGAGACAAGAACGCCGTCGACGGTGCGGCGGTAAATGCCCTCAGATACATTCTCAACACAGTGAGCATGTCCGGCGTGGTTGTGATCGGCGAAGGGGAAAAAGACGAAGCTCCCATGCTCTACAACGGAGAGAAGCTTGGAGCGGAAAAGGCCCCTGAAGTCGACATAGCGGTCGATCCCATTGACGGAACCCGGCTCACCGCCCTCGGGTTAACCGGTGCCATAAGCGTTGTTGCCGTTTCTGAACGGGGAACCATGTTCAACCCCAAGAACATATACTACATGAACAAGCTCGTCGTCGGTCCGGAAGCGGCTGACGTTATCGACATCAACCTCTCTCCCGAGGATAACGTGGCCCGTGTTGCAGAGGCCAAGGGAAAGGCCCTCGATGACATAACGGTGGTCATCCTTGACCGCCCGCGGCACGAGGAACTGAAGACCCGGGTACGGAGTGCCGGAGCAAGAATAAAGCTTATACCGGACGGAGACATAGGCGGGGCCCTTCTCACGTGCAAGGACCAGGGCGGGGCGGATGTTCTCATGGGTATCGGCGGATCTCCCGAAGCCGTCATTACCGCCTGCGCTATCAAGTGCCTGGGAGGCAACATGCAATGCAAGCTGTGGCCGAGAAATGACGAGGATATAGCGGAAAGCAGAAAACGGGGCCTTGATCTGGACCAGGTTCTTTCCATCAACGATCTCGTCAGGGGTGACAACGTGTTCTTCGCCGCCACGGGCGTTACCGACGGAGACTTTTTGAAGGGAGTCCGCTACGAAGGACGGGAGATCCACACCAGTTCCATGGTCATGAGATCGAGAAGCGGCACCATCCGTTTTGTTGACAGCATCCACAAACAGAAAAAACTTTCGGAACTCTCAAAGGTCAGCGGCATCGAGTACAGCACCGTCTGATAATAAAGAACAGGAACAGCAGGGCGGGGAAACTCACTCTCTCCGCCCCGCTGTTTTTATTTCTTTTTCCACCGCTCAGCCCCTATGGCCACCTGGCCGACGGAAACGCATTCGTCGTTTGGAGGAACAAGCCGGTGGAGCAGGGAATTGAGTCCCTTTTCTCCGAGGAGCTTTCGTACCGTTGCGGTCAGCCTTCTGTTCTGCCAGACCCCTCCCGAAAGAGCAACATCCCGTATCCCCGTTTCTTCAGCAAGGCAGCCGCATATTTCTGCCACTCCGAGGGCAAGTCCGGTATGCACCGCTCCGGCAATGATTTCCTTCCTCATCGTGCCCACATTATCCGCAACCCATCGGACTGCCGGCTTCCAGTCAAGGATGAACCGTCCTTCCCTCCGTTCCACAGTAAAAGGAGCACTGAGCTGTCCGCCTTCGGCAATCCCTTCAAGAGCCATGGCAGCCTGTCCGTCAAAGGTTATTCTTTCCATGAGACCGAGAAGGGCGGCAACTCCGTCGAAAAACCTTCCGCAGGACGTCGTAACGGGTGAAAACCGGAGAACGGAAAGAATCATGGGGATCATGTCTTTCCTGCCCGGCCAGAGTTTTTCTCCAAGCTGCCGTGCGGTTTCTTCTCCCAGTGTTTCGACGAGAAGGGAAAGCCCATAGCGCCAGGGTTCCGCAACGGAGGCATCTCCTCCCGGAAGGCGGGAAGGGAGAAAATGTCCCCTTCGCGAAAAGCCTGAAAAGTCACCCACAAGAAATTCTCCTCCCCATACTGTTCCGTCCTCACCGTATCCGGTACCGTCAAAAATCGCACCTATGGCCGGGCCCCTGACCCCGTTTTCCAGAAGGCAGGCGGCGAGATGGGCATGATGATGCTGTACTGCCAGTTTTTCTCCCCTGAAGCCGGGGAGGTTCCCGAGAGCTGTTGCGGTGGAAAGAAACTGGGGATGGAGATCATGGACAAGATATTCGGGCGTGAGTTCATACAGCGTCAGGAAATGCTTCATGGCCCGCCCGTAATAGACCGCCGTTTCTCTCTGTTTCATGTCTCCGAGATATTGTCCCGGAAACAGCAGATCTCCCTTGGAAACGCAAAAAGAAGACTTCATTTCCGCACCCGCTCCGAAGATGACGGGAGAATCTGCATGAAGAGCCATCGGAGCCGGAATATACCCTCTCGCTCTCCGGAGAAGGAAGTATGACCGTCCCAGGGGAGCGGCTACGGAATCATCGATGGCCATGTATATCTCCCTGTCGTGGAGCAGGAAAAAGTCAGCGATACCGGAAAGGACTGAAAGGGCTTTCTCGTTCGAGGAAACAATAGGCTCATCTGAAAAATTGGCACTGGTCATGATCAGGGCTTTCTTTTCCTCGAGGATGAGATGGTGGAGCGGTGAATAGGGAAGGAGAATCCCCACTGTTTTCTGTCCCGGAGCAACAAGGTCCGACAACGGGTACTCCGCTCTCCGGCAGCAGAGAACAATGGGTTTTCTCGGGGAAAGCATCAATTCCCGGGCACTTGCCGGTATGTGCGCCATTCTCTCAGCCTCTTCGATGGAAGAGGCCATCACGGCGAAAGGTTTGTCCTTTCTCCCCTTTCTCTGCCGCAGCCGGGCCACGACCTCGTCACTGAAGGGAGTGCATGCGATGTGGAACCCCCCGATACCTTTGACGGCAATTATCCTGCCCTCATCGAGAAGGGCGGAGCATTTCCCGACGGCCTCATCGCCCCGGCAGAGAACCGTTCCCCAGCTGTCGGTCAGCCAGACCGAGGGTCCGCAGTCAAAGCAGGCATTAGGCTGCGCATGAAACCTCCGGTCGGAGGAGTCATGATATTCCCGGCTGCAGGAAGGGCACATGGGAAAAGGGGCCATGGCCGTTTTCGGCCTGTCGTAGGGAAGGTCCCGTATGATTGTGTACCTCGGACCACAGTTCGTGCAGTTGATGAAGGGGTACCTGTATCTTCTGTCGGACGGATCACGCATCTCGGCGGTACAGTCGTCACAGACGGCGAGATCGGGCGGAATAAGTACGGATTGGTCCTCCTCCTTTTTGCTCCCGAGAATCCGGAACGTCTTTTCGCCCGGGTCTGACGCCGGTTGGTTCTCGAGAACGACTGCCGAAGTGATGACTGAAGCGGGAGGGTTTTCGGCAGAAAGAGACTGAAAAAAACTGTCCAAAATCTCCGGTTCACCGGTAAGCTCTATCTCCACACCTCCGGAAGTGTTTCTGACGGAACCGGCAAGGCCAAGCCTTTCTGCCAGCCGAGCGCAAAAAGGACGAAATCCGACACCCTGAACGATGCCGGAGACGAGAATCTTTCTATGGGAAAGCATTGACAAACCTCCAATCTGATTGCATTGTAATATACAAAGAAAAAGGTGCATAGTGGGACGGGGTGATGAAGCTATGTCTCTTTTGGACTTTGGTCTTATCCATGTTTATATGGGCGAAGGCAAGGGAAAAACCAGCAGCGCCCTTGGGCTTGTGGTTCGAATGGCCGGATGCGGCGGAAAAACCGCTTTCATCCAGTTCATGAAGGGGTGGGTGTACAGCGAAGTCCGGGGACTCTCGTTTCTTCCCGGAGTAAAACTTATTCAGACGGGAAGGCCGGATTATATTTACCCCGGAAGCATCGACCCTGTGGATTATGCCGAAGCGGAAAAAGGGCTCCGTGCGGCGCGGCAGATCCTCCAGTCAGGGTGTTATGACCTGGTGATCCTTGACGAAATCAATGTTGCCCTGTCTTTTGGACTTCTTCCGCTTGGTGAAGTGGTTGATCTTCTCAGGCAAAAACCTCTCCATGTGGAAGTTGTGCTCACAGGAAGAAATCCCCCCAAGGAACTGATTGAACTCGCCGACCTGGTGACGGACATGGCCGAGATAAAACACCCTTACAGGAAGGGAATCCTGGCCAGAAAAGGAATCGACTGCTGAAAAGGCAACTGAATACATGACATATTCCGGGAGGATATCTCTATGGCCAAACGAACTGTCGGGAAACAGCTTTCACTTGAACAGCTCCGAAAAAAAACCGATATCGGGTCTCTCGGCTTCACGACAACCGAGGATCTTCAGCCCCTGCAGGAATTTATAGGACAGAAACGGGCCGTTTCCGCCATTTCCTTCGGACTCGAAGTGGAGAGCAAGGGGTACAACATCTTTGTCCTGGGCAACCCGGGCAGCGGCAGAACGACTTATTCTCTTGAGCGGCTCAAGACGGCGGCGGCCAAAAGGGCAGCCCCGGACGACTGGGTCTATGTGTACAACTTTGACGATCCCGGACAGCCCCTGGCTATAAATCTCCCCGCTGGAAAGGGAAAAGCCCTCGGCGCAGCCTTTGATGACCTTCTCGAAGAACTCAAGGTCGCCATCAGCAAAGCCTTCGAGAAGAGCCAGTACGAAGACGCGAAGGCGCAGCTGGTGAAAGAGTTCCAGGAAGAGGTCAACCAGCTTATGGAAGAAGTGAAGGGCTGGGCGGCCGAAAATGAATTCTCCCTGAAAAGGACTCCTCAGGGATTCGTCAACATTCCCCTTACCGAGGAAGAAGGCGAAAACGGGGAGAAAAACAAGCGAGAAATCCAGCAGGAAGAGTTCGAAGCCCTCTCTGAAGAGGAGCAGAAGACCTGGCAGAAGAAATCAGAAGAAGTCTCCCAGAAAACCCTGGATACCCTCAGGAAAATCCGCGACCTGGAAAAAGGCCTCAAGGAGCGCATCGTCAAGTTGGAGGCGGAAATCTGCAGAAACGCCATAACACCCTATCTCCAGGACGTAAAGGAGAAATTCGGAACAACCGAGATTCTGTGTTCATGGATCGACGACCTGACCGAAGACATCATAGACAACTTCAGCATCTTCGTCGCGGCCGCAAAAGACGAAAACGCCGACATAGACTTCACCCGGTACACGGTGAACGTCTTCGTGTGCAACGATCCGGAACACGGTTCTCCCGTCATATGGGAGACAAATCCGACATATTACAATCTTTCCGGGAAGGTTGAATATGAAAGCCGCCAGGGATACCTGTACACCGATTTCAGAAAGATTGTCCCCGGAGCGTTTCAGAAGGCCAACGGCGGGTTTCTCGTTCTTGATGCGGAGAAAGTCCTTCTCAACTTCATGTCCTGGGAAGCCCTCAAGAGGGTTCTCAGGACCGGGGAGGCAAATATCGAAAACCTTGGGGAGCAGTACGGAGCCGTTCCTGTCTCTTCCCTCAGGCCCCAGCCCCTCCCCATCCGTTTCAAGGTCGTCATGGTGGGGACGCCATACCTGTATGCCCTGCTTCAATACTACGATCCCGAGTTCCTGAAAATGTTCAAGATCAAGGCAGACTTCGATACGGACATGCTGAGGACTCAAGAGACGGAACGGCAGATGGCCCAGTTTATAGCCACCTGCCTGAAGCGGGAGAACGGCCTTCCCTTCGACGCTTCCGGGGTGGCGGAGGTCATCGACTGGTCGAGCAGGACAGCCGATGACCAGGAAAGAATATCCACGGAGTTCAACAAAATAACAGAAGTCATCGTCGAATCATCAGCGTGGGCAAAAGCGGACGGAGCCCTCCTCGTCACCGGTCAGCACGTGCGAAAAGCCGTGGAGGAGAAGAAGTTCCGTTCGAACCTGATCCAGGAACGGATCGCGAGGGCTTACGAGGACGGGGTCATCAGGATAGACACCTCCGGAGAAATCGTGGGCCAGATCAACGGCCTCTCCGTTGTGGATCTCATGGACTACCGCTTCGGCCATCCCTCAAGGATTACCGCGAACGTCTACATGGGGCAGGAAGGCGTTGTCAACATCGAGCGGGAAGTGAAGCTCACAGGACCTATCCACAACAAGGGACTGCTTATCCTGACAAGCTTCCTCGGACGGAAATATGCCCAGGACATGCCCCTCTCCCTTTCGGCCCGCATCACCTTCGAACAGATGTACGGAGGCATCGAGGGAGACAGCGCCTCTTCCACGGAGCTGTACTGCCTTCTTTCCGCCCTTTCCGGGACCCCCCTGAAGCAGGGATTCGCTGTAACCGGATCGGTGGACCAGTTCGGCAACATTCAGCCCATCGGCGGAGTCAACGAGAAGATAGAGGGCTTTTTCCAGTACTGCGAACACCGGGGCCTCACTGGGGAGCAGGGCGTTATCATTCCGGCCCAGAACGTCCGCCATCTCATGCTCGAGGAAAAAGTCCTGGAAGCGGTCAAGGCCGGAAGTTTTTCGGTTTTCTCCGTAACGACCATCGACGAGGGGATCGAGCTTCTGACGGGTGTTTCATCATCCACGATCCACAGGAAGGTGAAAAACAGGCTGAAGAAATGGATGAAGGAAGGGGCCAGACTCAAGAAAAAATACAAGCTCGAGGCTGAAGAAGACAACAGAGCGGAGGAAGACAACAACGATGGGGAAGAGTAGTTTTTCCCGTCCTGCTGCAATCGACAAGGTATTCGACGGCCTGGAAAAAATGTGGGGGAATGAATCGGCTCCTCCGGACCTGGCTCATGACGAACCTCTCGACGGGCTCGTGCTGACCCTTCTTTCCCAGAACACTAACGACCGGAACAGGGACCGGGCCTTTGCGGCTCTCAAGGTGCGTTTTCCGGAATGGGAAGCAGCCGCTGCGGCTGCTTCAGAAGACATCGCCGAATGCATCAGGCCCGCCGGGCTGGCAAGAACAAAATCGGAGAGAATGCTCCGCATCCTGGATATGATCAGGAAATCCTTTGGCGGTTATTCACTGAGGGATCTCAAATCCTGGGAAGGGGCGAAGGTAAGGGAATACCTTTCCTCCCTTCCGGGAATCGGCGCAAAGACCATCGCCTGCGTCATGCTGTTCGATCTCGGGAAACCGGCTTTCCCTGTAGACACCCACATCGCAAGGTTCTGCAGGCGGATGGAATGGGTTCCGGAAAAAACGGCCCCGGAGGATATTCAGGGTCTCCTCGAGGAATGGGTTCCCCAGGAGCGCTTTTACGGGGGGCACATCAATATCATTGAACATGGCAGAGGCATCTGCGGTGCAAGAAAACCGGACTGCAGCAGATGTCTCATCGCCCCGCTCTGTCCATATAACGAAAAAAACGGGGCCCTCTCATGAGGGTCCCGTTTTTCACCGACGATTATCAGGATTCTTCTTTCCGCAGTCTTTCAAGCACTATTTTATAGCCGTCAGCTCCGTATTCCAGGAATTTTTTCACCCGGCTGATTGTCGCGGTGCTGGCACCCGTCTGCTGGGCAATCTGGGGGTAGGTATACCCCTCACTCAGGAGGCGCGATACTTCAAGACGCTGGGCCAGGGCCCTGATTTCCCCTATGGTCGCCACGTCTTCGAGGAAACTGTAAATTTCCTCCGGAGTTTCGAGGGAGAGAAGCGCTTGGCAGAGCTGATCCGTTAATTTATCCTTCCATTTTTCGACCATAAATGGCACCTCCTCGGCTTCTAAACCGTTCAGGATTTTTTCCCCAGTAAAGAAAAGAAACGAAGAACTTCAGCCATTTCATCCTCTGTCCCGATCGTCAGCCTTATCCAGCACTCCCTGTTTCCTGTTTCCGGCGTCAGACCAAGAAATTTGAAGCAAAAATCCTCTTCAGCAGCAGAACGTACCATCCCTTCCGGAAAAGGAATCCGCAACAGAAGGAAATTTCCGTCGCTCCTGAATGCCTTCCACCCTTCAAGGGCATTGATGCACTGCCGGACAGATTCACGCAGTTTTTTCACTTTTTGTGCTGAGATGGCAGGAAACTCAGGATGGTCAAGGACAATTTCCGCGGCGGCTTCCTGGAAAATGCCGACATTGAAGGGGCTTCTTGCCTCTTCGAGTGGGGATGCGGCAGAAATGCCGCAGTACGCCCATCCGAAACGGATTCCGGCCATTCCCCATGCTTTTGAGAGTGTTTTCAAAACAATGACTCTGTCGGGAATCCCCTTTCCTGAAAGACCGGCCAGGAAAGTGGAATCAGCGAATTCACCGTATGCTTCATCGACCACGACAAAGGACTCACTTCGGGCAATCACATCTCCGATAAAAGAAGAAGGCAGACTTGCTCCGCTTGGGTTATTCGGCGTATCGAGAAGCACCAGGGCCGGTTTTTCCCTCTCAACCGCTTCGAGAAACGGTCCGGCGGGAAAAACGGCTTCATCTCCCTCCATGTGGATGGGAAGAGTGATATGTCTCGCTCCTGCCATCCGCGACAGCCTGTAATACTCCGAAAAAGTGGGGGAAAAGGTCAGAACCGGGTCTCCGGGGCGTACAAAACGTGAGAAAATCATTGCGAGGATTTCATCGCCTCCGCTGCCGGTCACCACGGATTCCGGAGAAAGGCCGGCAAGGTCGGCGAGCTTACGCTTCAGGGATGGATACCCGGGGTCAGGATACCTGTTGTACATAAGCCCGGAAATCTTTTCCGCAACAGCATCCCTGATTTCCTTTGGCGTCTGGAAAGGATTTTCGTTTTTGTCCAGATAAAGGGGCATAATGCCGTCTCCTAAAGTGTTGAAAACTTTATCATATTACATTGTGCATTTCCTAAAGTCTTTTGCAGTCTAGCATGGTGGTGCGTCAATGTCAATCTCGCAGGAAGGCAGTTCGCAGGAAGGCAGTATGCCCGCCTTCCGCAGTTCTGATTCCCGCAGGGAAGAAAAAAAGTGGGGGTAATCATTCTTTTTTCGGAGGTAGAGGAAGTGAATTCCGTCAAACTCATACCGGTCGACCTGCTCTTCGATGAAGAAGGAACCATTGCGGCGGACGTGGTTTCTTCTTCCTCGGCACTGCTCCTTCCCGCCGGTCTTCATCTTCAGTCGCTCAGAAAGACCCATCCCGGGGCACTTGACCTGCTTCGAAAGCATGGGGTTACCCAAATCCCGATCAAAAAAGCGGTTCTTATCACCATCGACGAATTTAGAAACCTTCTTCACCGCGTACACCCGCCCGTCTCCCGGCTCAATCCCCTTGCGGCCCAGGTCGCAGCTCACCAGATGGAAGTAGTGTACTCCCACATCCGGAACAAGGCAGTTCGGGAAAAGGGAATCCGTTCTCTGCTCACACTCGGAAACACTCTCTGCCGGCAGGTGAAAAAAACCCCCCAGGTCACCCTTTCTCTCGGGGAAGGTGCCGAAAGGAAACAGACACCCTATCTTCACGGAATCAATGTCTCACTTCTGGCGGGGCACATTGCCGGCAGTCTTTTCCCTCTCTGGACAGGATTCGTCGAATCCGTTACTGTAGCCGGCCTTCTGCACGACATTGGGAAATCCTTCCTTTTTCCCTTTGCAGGAGAGCGGGGCAGGAAATCCGCCATTTCCGACAGTCAGGCCATCCACACACACACCCTTCTTGGAGAAGCTCTTTTAAGGGACGCCGGAGTCACGGCACAGGATATACTCTCGGCAGTCCGTTCCCACCACGAATCCTGGGATGGTACGGGGTACCCCGACGGCCTCAGCGGAGAAGCCATTCCGGTGGGGGCGAGAATCGTAGGGGTAGCAAACTTTTTTGAGAACCTTGTTTCCGCATGGGATGTAAGGGAAAGGAAACGAAGCGACCAGGCCGTATCATCCCTCCTTGCAGCTGCAAACGGCCGTTTCGACAAATTTATAGTACGGGCTCTCCTGGCGTCGGTGGGTCTCTTTCCTCCGGGCGCGGTGGTTGAATTGTCCGACGGTCGCAGGGGAGTGGTGCTCGAGTCAAAGGAACGGGATCTGATACGACCGAGAGTCCTTCTGGTGACCGGAGAAGAAGCTGAAGGCGACGCCATTCCGGCCGTCATCGATCTGAAAAAGGCGGGAAACGTATTCATACGCCAGGTCTTCGACGATTACGGAAAGATGACCATACCTCCACTGAGAAGAGAAGAACGGTCAGGCGTCCTGTTCCGGAAATACCACGCACCGAGTTCAATGGGGTAAAATTCCCGTTCTTATGGAGAAAAGAACCTTCGGTCGAAAAAACACCTCC
>VSSQ01000360.1_pt1 | contig 36680 bp, 26 predicted proteins | sample 4763081 | NCBI WGS metagenome assembly VSSQ01 (sample SAMN12137344, study PRJNA551015) | bioreactor metagenome | isolation source: SDC9 anaerobic chlorinated ethene degrading culture | place: USA: Knoxville, Tennesee | collected 2015-01-01
CTCTTTTAAGGATATGGCAAAAGTGTCAATTATGTTGTGCTATATAACAATTAATTTTTAAGAAAAACCAGGAAACTGGTTTACTGATGAAGTCTCTTTACCATTTCCAAAACCATCCGGCGTGGAGAAAACCGCAGGCTGAAAATCATAAACCGGTTCATCAAACCATGTATAGCCAGCCGTTTGCCTTTTATCAGCGCTTTGTAACCATATTCCGCAACTTCTGCCGGAGTGGCCGGTTTTAATATTTTCATTAATGCCGGATCTTTAAATGCTGCCCTGTCCTGAAAACCGGTAGCTACAGGGCCCGGGCAAAGGGTTGTTACAGTAATGCCACTGCCCCTGAGTTCTTCGGCCAGTGCTTCGGAAAACGAAAGCACATAGGCTTTGCTGGCGTAATACACCGACATCAGCGGGCCCGGCATAAATGCTGCGACAGAGGCGACGTTCAGGATCCTGCCGCTTTTAACCTTCCGCATTCCGGGGACCAACACTCTGGTCAGATGTGTAAGTGCCGTGATGTTCAGTTGTATCATCTGATGGGTCTTATCCCAGTCGGCATGTTCGAAAGGCCCCAGATCGCCATAGCCGGCATTATTAATAAGTATCTCAATGTGATAATTGTTGTTCCGGATAAATTCCAGCAGCTTTTCCCTGTCATTTTCAACAGAAAGGTCAGCGGCGAATGCAACGGCCTCAATGCTGTGGGTTTTCGATAACTGTCGTGCCAGATTGGTAATCTTCTCTTCTGAACGGGCAGTCAGGATCAGGTTATGACCTCTGGAAGCCATTAATACTGCCAGGTCGAAACCAATGCCGCCGGAGGAGCCGGTGATTAGTGCGTAACCGTTACTTGTTTTCATTTTGTATTATTTCATGGTAGAATTATGGTTCCACTATTGCCGCTTAATTTTTTTACGTAGTAGTGGATTAACCTGTCAAAGCAAAAAGAGGCTGTTTAAAAAGAACAAGCCTCTTTTTGCTTTACTCCATTAAATAAATAATGAAGAAAATCACATTCTATTTAGCACTTACGTGGCTAAAATAAATACCATTTGAAAGTTGATTTACTCCGTTATAGGAACCCTTTGTTGCAATTACTGTCAGTATATCACCAACAACAATCCCTTCGTTAGCTAAAAGGTATTTTCTGGCATCGCCGGTTGCACCATAACCCGGATAACAGCCATACAGGTAGATTTCACTTCCGTTGTCTGACAAATATAGATTACCATATGTTTCATTGGCGATTGATGTTATTTCACCGGTTACCATATAGTATGTATTGGGGTCATCAGGTTTAGTCAGTACTTCTGCAATAGTAATCGGAGTTACAGGAATTGAGCTTTCCAGAACAGCGCCACCTACTTGCGGGGTTCCTTGATATGCGGCACGTTTTCCAACAATTGTGATAATGTCACCTTCTTTCAGTCCCAGTTGTGCATAATCCTCGATGCCATAAACAAACGTTTCACCTGAGAAATCTCTCAGGTATAAATTACCGTATGTATCATTGGCAATACTGGTAATAACACCTGCCAACCGATATTGTGTATCACCAACCGGAGCTTCAAGGAATTGTGCGATACTTGCATCAATAATCGCTCCTGTTTGACTCAGTGTTGTTTCTGTAGAATAGGTTTTAGACCCGTCTGTGGTGCGGAATATGATGGTAGTGCTACGGTCGCCGCCGTTATTGGCAATGGCGTGGAATTTCACAACTACTTGTTCGCCTGCCGACTCGATTGAGGAAATTGACAACCATGACTCGGCATCTTCAGGGATATCTACCGATACGCCTTGTCCTTTGCAGGTAAGGTAAGCTATGAATTCACCACCTTCGAGAGGAAGCACTGCGTTTGCTACCGAATCAACTTTTACAAGTGACTTATTGATCCTGATAACAGTAACATCTACCAATTCTATTGTCGAACCATAGGTGGTTTTAGGTCCCTGAACAGTTACTTCATCCCCCACTTCAAGTCCCCAACTTAAAAAGTTTTTTGTATTTCCTTTTGCGTCAAGGGTTCCATAGATATAAATAGAACCTGTTTCATCTTCCAGGTACCAGTTGCCGTAGGTTGTGTTGGTAATTGCGGTACAAACCCCGGTTACCATGAAGGTCTTGCCGTCAGGTCCGGCAATTACCTCCGCACATGTGGCAGGTTCAACTATTGACAAACCCTGTATGATGTTAATTCTCTGCGTTTGGCCTCCGCTTTGAATTAAAACCTGTGCAGTACGACCATCGAGGGTTGATTCAGCTGAAAAAGTCAGTTCAGATTCACCGGCACTGCCTGAGGTTGAAGAGATTGTCAACCACGTAACTGAATCCTTAACAGTAGTTACCTTTTCTATTGTCCAGCTATCTTTAGCGGTTACAGTAATCGTTGTGGAGCCTCCATCCACAGGGATAGACACGTAAGATGATGATACTTGAATTTCCTCAAGTAATGTCATTGTTTCTTCATCGGTACAACTTGTCATCAAGGCAAGTATTGCAATGAAAAGTGGAAATATTTTTTTTAATTTCATGATTATCAGGTTTTTAATTAGTTAAAAAGATACTTGACACCGATTAATGCGTACCAGCATTGACCCAATGAGTAACTTTTGGTGAATGTTTCGGTATTACCATTGATTGAAGAGGGAGTGGAGAATGTAGCAAAGCCCTCAGCGTCAACACCTTCGTATCTAAGGATACGGGCTTCGGAACCAATTTCCGGATTCAGATATTTAGCTACACCCCAATTGGAGTTGAAGAGGTTCATTACGTTTTTGATATCAAAACTAAGTTGCAGTTTGTGTTGATAATTGTTTGTTTTAATAGCAAAATCATGTTTGTAGCTGAAGTCGATGCGATGTACCCAGGGAGAGTAAACGCTATAAGCTTCTGCATACTTGCCTTGTTGGTTTTTCAAATAGTCATTGGCATGCACATAGTCCATAAAGCGGGTTTTGTCATCTTCCGAAACAAAGCGGAATTCGTTGTTTGCAACTTCATCATCAGTTGGAACATAGATTGCATCGTAGTTGTAGCCGTCGCTATTGATATCATTAACCATCATATATGAGTAGTTAGCTCCCCCGCGCCATGCTTCATAGATAAAGCTATAGTGGTTGCCGCTCTTGTCGTGGGCAGTAAGAAATGCCACAAGACGATCGGGCGTGTTGTATTGAGAGTTGTGCAACTTAATGTTGTTAGGGCCTTCTACTGTTGGAACGTATGTAAATGCAGATTCTGCAGCAGATCCCGGCATGCCTGTTACATCTTTGGTAATAGAATGCGTATATGATGCCATCACGCTAAACCAATCCGCAGGTTGAGCATTAATTATAATGTTGCCTGACCAGCCATAGCCACGGCTTGTGTTTTCCAATACGAATGCCTTTGTACCTGTACGATAACCGTCAGGATAAATCGGACGATTGTCAACACCGTTGAAACGTGCGAAACCACCTACAGTTGGAATACTCCAGTCAGAAATCGAAACACCGTTGACCGTTTTATTGAAGATTCCTTCCACCGTTACAGAGAATGGGAAAGATGTCGGGAGTGCGTAGTCAACAGCAAGTGATGTTTTCCATACTTGAGGCATTTTGAATTTTGGATCTACAGCCGCAATAGCAGACGGAACTGTTCCATCCTCGGGAGAAATAGTTGAAGGATATCCCAATGATATGAGCTTGTCATAAAGTGCAGCTATATTTACATTTCCGTTAGCGTCTGTTACCAGTCCTCCGGCAAACTGTGTCATATCAATATACTTGTTGTTTCCATCCACTATGTATTCCCCGGTATAACCATCAAAAACCTTAGTCTTGGCATTTATTTGTGCCTGATATTGTACCATTCCACCGTTGGTAGGCATATTGGTGAAGAATACAAGGGGCAAATTACCCGAGAAAAGACCGGTACCTCCACGAACTTTCAGGCTCTTGTCGCCATAGGTATCCCACACAAAACCGACGCGGGGAGAGAAGATAATATTTGCATCAGGCCATTCTCCCGTGTCGATATTGCGACCGGAATAATCAATTTCATAGATAGCATTGTTTGTAATCAGGTCATTATTATTGAAGAAAAGTCCATCTATACGAAGTCCGTATGAAAGTTTGAAGTTATCCCTGACGCTCCAATCATCTTGCCCGTAAATTCCAATTTTGTTTGTTCTTATACGAGCTGCAGGATTTCTCTCTCCGTCATAACCATAAGTTAAGTTTACAATTTCAGGTGCTGCTCCGTTTAAGAAGTCATCAAGGCTTAAGTAGCGATAGTATCCTGTACCGTTACGCATATAAGCATTATCTGCCATCTTATATTCGAAAGCCACTCCACCTACAATTTTATGCTTACCATAATAGAATGTGAGCTCGTCCTTGATATTCAAAACGTTGTTGTGAACACCATTGTTCCACGTAAATAGTTCATATCCCAAAGACATATAGGCTTGTCCGTCTTTCAATATGTCAATGAAAGGAAATTCGGAAGAAGTCGATCCGCGGACATCGTCAAGTTTTGAGAAAGTTGCCAAAAATTGATTGGATAAATTATCAGACAGGCGGCTGTTTAAGTCAAAAGAGAATGAATGAACCAGGTTGTCCATAGAATACATCGAGTTTGCAAACGACATTGAGGCTTGCGACATCCTTGCCTCAGACACACGGGTGCCTCCGTCCATAGAAGTTGCATTGGGAGATATCCATGAAGTGTTTTTGGTGTAGTTATAGCGTAATGCCAAACGATGTTTTTTGGTGATATTCCAATCTATACGTGCAAGCATTTTGGTGTTGCTTTCATCGGCTGGGAAATTTGTGTAAGATCCCGTTTCATAACCATATTGATTTCTGACAAAATCAGAAACTGTCTGAAGATCGCTTATTGTAGTGCGAGAGATGTAATTGTTTGGATCAGCAACACCGTCAGTTGAAGCCCGCCAACGATTGGCAATTGTTGGCGTTTTTGCCATTTCAGCATTTACGAAGAAGAACAATTTGTTTTTAATAATCGGACCACCTAATGTTAAACCATAATTTGTATTGCGGTCTTTATCACGCGCTCCTGCTATTTGTTGACCATCAACAGCATCGCCGCGCAGGTTTTCATTTCTGTGAAAAGTATAAGCACTTCCTTTGAAGGTATTTGTACCGGATTTTGTAATAGCATTTACACCACCACCAATAAAGTTAGTTTGGCGAACATCATATGGAGCGATTACAACCTGTAATTCTTCGATAGCTTCAATAGAGATCGGGCTGCCTCCACCGGGAAGAGCAGAACTCAAACCGAAGTTATTGTTGAAATTAGCACCATCCACTGTAAAGTTAGCCGTACGACCATCAGTGCCGGCAAAGCTCATCCCATTGCCACCATAAGGCGAAAGGCGGGTAATGTCTGTAATGCTGCGACTCACTGTAGGCAAATTTTCTATATCGCTGTTTGTGATATTGGTCACTGCCCCGGTTTTCTCATTAGAGAATTTTGTTCTGGATGCCGTAACAACAACTTCATCCAATGAAGTTGATTCTTCTGAGAGTACAACATTCATTTGATAGTTTTCACCTAAACTCAACGTAACGTTACTTTGTGTAAATGCCCCAAATCCAATGAAAGTAACTTCCACTTTATATGGTCCTCCAACGCGCATACCGTTTAGGTTGAATCGGCCCTCCATGTTGGTGATAGTGCCATAATTTGTTCCGGAAGGTGTGTGTGTAGCAATCACCGTTGCACCCGGCAGCGTCTCGCCTGATGAACTTGAAACCTTGCCACTCATACTTGATGTAGTCACCTGCCCCAGTGCAATGGTGCCGCTCAACAGGATTGCAGAAAACATCAGGAAGGTAATCCTGAGTCTACGCAACAATTTGTCTGTTTTTCTCATTGTTTGTTGTTTTGGTTAGTAAACTGAAAAATTTCAGAATTTGGTTGTGATATTCTTTATGTATGGTGATAAACTGCTTCTATTGAATATCCTCCGGGGAGAGAACTAAAAGGTTTATGCTGTGAAGCCTTTCCCCGGAAAAGAACTGCAAAATTATTGATCGCGCGTTCATTCTCAGCAGTCGTCAGGTTAAGTTATCGTTAATTGTTCCTTCGGTCCCGGTAATTTTAGTTTATACTGATTGACTGATGCCGGTAAAACGCCGGATCAGCCTGAGTTTGTGCGTGTACTTGCCTTTTGATCTGTTGAAAATGCCGTGGTGGTCAACCTGATCAATCCGAACCTCTCCCGATGCGTGGATGATGGTTCCGCGGCCGGTGAGAATTCCGGTGTGTGTAATCCTGCCTTCATCATTATCGAAGAATGCAGCATCGCCGGGAATAACCTCTTCGATGAGGTTGATCAGCTGGCCCTGTGCTGCCTGCTGCCATGCATCTCTTTTGATTTTGATACCTTTTTGCTTGAAAACGATCTGGGTTAGTCCTGAGCAGTCGATACCGAAGGGCGAACGTCCGCCCCATAAATATGGTGCTTTAAGGTAGGAGGCCGCTGTTTCAACAATCTCTTCAGGTTGATGTAAAACAGGGTTTGTGCTATCCCCTTCCGACAGAAAATATTCTCCTCCTGGCCCGGCAATCCTGCCGTTTGAAAGCTGAAAAAGCAGACTTCCCTGAACAACAGTGAGGGAAGGTGAGCCGGGAGAGGTAAGGGTAGCGGTAGTGCCTGTAACAACTTTTCTGCTGCTGTGTACGAGAACCTCCATCGTTTCAGGGCTTAACAATGTAATCTGTTTTTCATCACACCAGCCCTCGTAAGCGTCATGCCTTGAAGTAATTTTTATCCAGCCTTCATGGCGCTCGCCGGTATCAACCAGATCGCCGAATAAAAGTTGGTTAACCAATCCTGATGTATCAGAAGGCGCTGATCTTACGGCTACAAGCGAAAGGTAACAAATACCACCTGTCATCGGGAGTTTCAGAATGAGTTATCCGGGCAAATATATTGAATTATTTGCCGGCTTTTCTAAGAATTAATCAACAGATCGGGCCGGATTGTTGAAAACTTTTCCAACTTTTCCGGTGCGTTGACTTAAAAAGTACCATGCGTGCAAATATTTATGATTAATTATCACTATTGTCCGGGGAAAAGCATGAGATTACCTTTCGGTGAGCTCACCGCCCCTGGTGGCCCGGTTCTTCGCTAACGCTCATTAAGACTGCAATTTGCGTGTGTTTTTTAAGGAGGGGGCTTGGTGGCGGCGAAGCCGCCACCAAGCCCCCTCCTTTGAATCCTAAAACATTGTCTTTCTCAGCGTTACATCGTGGAGCGAAGAACCGACCAAAGGGAGCTCACCGGAGGTAATCTCTAAGTTCATTATCAGGTTTTTTCCGGGCAACAATGATTGAGTATATGATTTTATTATGCTTTTGTCTGATCACCTGAAAGATTTCTTTGTATTTTCGGCAATTAAGAATTGAGATTGTCAACTGCTATTCGGTATGAGCAGATTTATCCATTGGCTGAGCGATCACCATGACATCATAGGAAAAATCCTGTTGTTTGCTGCGGTCATTGCGGCACTGATCATAATTTTTCCGCGCGAAGGTAAATTCAGGTACGAATACCAGCGCGGGAAACCATGGCAGCATGATGATCTGATAGCCCCTGTTGATTTCGGCATTCTCAAACCCGAAGAGGAACTGCAGTCGGAGATAAGTGCAGCGCTGAGCGATGCCCGCCCTTATTTTCAGCGCAGGAGCAACATCGCCGACAGGCAGATAAACGGGCTGATCAACGATTTCAATAAGTTATGGGAATCAAGGTTCGGGCGGAATAACGGGGGCGACGGGGAGCAGGCAAAGCACCTGGAAGTGGCACTGAAAATCATAGATACGCTTTTTTCCCATGGGATCGTAGCCCTTTCCAATGAAATTGAAAACAAGCCCGGTGATTACGAAATCTTTATCATTGATGGCAATATTGCATCCAGGGTAAGACTTTCATCCGTATTCACCATTAAATCGGCAGGTCAGTACATCGATATGGCCATAGACAGGGCCGGACTGACTGAAACAGAGCTGGTTAAAGGGGCGCTGATGAATGCCCTCAGCCAGAATATCGTATTTGATGCTGCCAATACAAAACGTGCACGGGAAGCGCTGACGGGAGAGGTTGCCACCACGAGGGGAATGATACAGGCCGGCGAAAAAATCATTTCAAGGGGGGAACTGGTTAATGCTGAAAAATTCCAGATCCTGGAATCTCTCCGAATGGATTACGAAAGCCGGCTCGATGAATCTTTCGAGTACAACAACATCCTGTTTGGCCAGTCCCTCCTGATCAGCCTGACCATCATCGCCTTTATCCTTTTTATGATTTCTTTCCGGAAGGATGTCTTCAGGGATAATAAAAACCTGCTGATGATATTGTTGTTGATTCTGGTAATGGTTGCTTCGGCTGCCCACACTATCAAGACAGAATATAGGTTGCTTCATTTGCTCCCGTTTTGTCTGGTGCCCGTGATCATCAGGGTATTTTTTGACACGCGCCTGGCGTTTTTTATTCATGTGGTTACCCTCATTCTTGCCGGTTTTATGGTCCCCAACGGCTTTGAATTTATTTTTCAGCAACTGATTGCCGGACTGATTGCCATCATCAGCGTGGCTGAACTCAGGCGGCGGTCTCAGTTCTTTATAACCGCCCTGGCTGTTTTTGTCACTTATGCTGTGGTATATACCGGTATGCTGCTGATTCAGGATGGCAGTCTGAGAAACATTCAGGCAAGCATGTTTTTACTGTATGGCGGTAGTGCAATGTTAACCCTGTTTGCCTACCCGATGATTTTTATTTTCGAAAAGCTGTTCGGACATGTCACCGATGTAACACTTATGGAACTCTCTGACACCAACAGCCCTTTGCTTCGTCAGCTTTCACTGCATGCTCCGGGCACTTTTCAGCATTCGATGCAGGTGGCCAATATCGCGGAAGCCGCTGCTTATGAGATAGGAGGTAATACCCTGCTGGTTAGGGCCGGAGCGCTCTATCATGATATCGGTAAAATGGATATGCCTGCCTATTTTATTGAAAACCAGACATCAGGAATTAATCCTCATGATGAACTCAGCTATGAAGAAAGTGCCAGAATTATTGTCAGCCATGTGACCAAAGGGATTGATAAGGCCAGGAAGTATAAACTTCCCGAAATTCTTGTTGATTTTATCCGCACACACCACGGCACCCGCATGGCTGAGTATTTTTATAACCGCCAGCGGTTTGACTTCCCGGAGAAAGAAGCAAGGGAAGCTGATTTTCGCTACCCGGGGCCGGTGCCTTTCTCAAAGGAAACCTCCATACTGATGATGGCCGATTCGGTTGAGGCTGCATCCCGGAGTATGGTAAAGCCTGATGCTGAATCCATTGCCGGGCTGGTCGACACTATCATCGACAAGCAGATCGAAATGAAACAGTTTGTAAACTCAGAGCTTACCCTTAAAGATATTACCCGGATCAAAAAAATTCTGAGGAAAAAATTGATGAGCATCTACCATATAAGAATTGAATATCCTGCTTTATAGATTGCCTGAAATTATTGCTGTAAGACAGATGGCCCGGCGGATTTCCCGGGTATTGGGCCTGGGATCAGACTCCGGGCCGGTGCTTTTTAAGGTAATCTGCGCTTTCTGGCCCCAGGTTAAAGATCAGGTCGAGTATGCTGAGGTTTGGTGCAAAAACATATTTCTCCGAGAAAACCTGTATGTACGGCTCAAATGCTGAAATGCTCCACCGGTGCTGCATGGGGCGTTTTGGCATGATTCTCATTCGCATATCGTAAAGGTCTTCCGGTTCATGGATGTATTTTTCCGTCAGGTTAAGGGTGCAGGGAATCCTGATCAGGCTGACGCAGGTTTCCAGCAGGCGGAGGTTAAAATCTGTCAGCAGAACCGGTGGTTGCATGAAAAGTGTTTCAAAGTGGTCGCGATAATAAAGAAAGAACGGGGATTTATTGTATGCAGATTCCAGTGCCCTCCAATGAATAATGTTCCAGTTGCTTTTTTTGTCGATTTCAACTGCTGCTGTCGGGGTGTGATTCCCCAGGGGTTTGTTTACGGGAACCGATAAGATCTGAGGTCCGTTTGAAGTAGCAATCCTATACCGGTTACGGCTGGTCTGTTTTGGAAAAGTCTCATGAATCTCGATTGTTATGGCTGGGGCATGGGCAAGCCAGCTGAAATACTCTGTATCGGGCAGGCAGGCAGCGGGCAGAAGCACGGGAGGAATCACTATCATTGTAATCGGATCGTTGCGGCAAAGTTAAGATAAACCCGGATTAATCTTCAGGAAGCCCGACAGGGATGAACTATTGATTTTATAAGGAAAATTGCGATAGAGTTTTTGTTCAGCAATTCTTATTGCTGATTCAAACGCTCTATTGTCTGAGCATTGTTAAATGCCTGATCCGGAAAAAAAAACAGGCCCGGAAAACCGGACCTGTTCAGGATAACGCTAATCAACAACAGTTTCTTAGTTGGCAGTACTCTGCAGTAGCACATCCTCAATGGCCTGTTTCAGCGCATGTTTGGGCAGCGCTCCCTGCGCCATCTGAGGCTGGCCGTCGGCAGGACAGAATAACATACTGGGGATGCTCCTGATTCCGAATATCTGGGAAAGTTCCTGTTCAGCCTCGGTATCTACCTTGTATATGTTGATTTTGCCTTCATATTCTTTTGACAGTTCGTCAAGGATGGGGGCTACCATTTTGCAGGGGCCACACCAGTCGGCATAAAAGTCAATGATACAGGGTAATTTTCCTTCGAATTTCCAATCCTGGTTCTGATCGAAGTTAAAAACCTTTTCTTTAAAGGTTTCAAAAGTTAAATGTTCCATTATTGAGATGAAATTGATTCGTGATGATGAGAATTATTTTTGTGATGTAGGCTGGGCCTTGGGAGCCAGCAGGACTTCCTTGATCATTTTTTCAAATTCAGCCTTAGGCAGCGCCCCCATGGTCATTTGTGGCTGTCCTTCGGCCGGGATGAAAAGGATGCTGGGAATGCTGCGGATCTGAAACACCTGGGCCAGTTCGCGCTCCTTGTCGGTATCCACTTTATAAATCACAATCTGATCCTTATATTCTTCGGCCAGCTGCGCCATGATCGGGGCTATTTTCTTGCAGGGCCCGCACCAATCGGCATAAAAATCTATGATGGCGGGTTTGTTGCCTTCGTATACCCAGGTGTCTGGGTTTTTCTCGTAGTTAAACACCCTTTCAAGAAACATTGCTTTATTCATCTGTACAACTTTTCCCTCCTCCGGGTTGGCTGAGGCGGTCGCTGATTTGACCGGCTCCCCTGAAGTAGTCTGTCCGTTGCCTGTTGACTGGTTGCAACCGAACATGGCCAGACTTGCAACCATTGCTATTGTTAAAATTCGTTTGTTCATTTTTGTTGTCGGATTAGGATAGGTTTAATTCCGCTGCAAAGATAAATCTTTTTATCATAAATCGCATAAGTATCACTAAAAATTTTTATTTTTGCAGCGCCCGAATCATTAACAATTTCTGATGTGGTTTGGTTCTGTTTAATTATCAATAATTTACATTTTGGCTGCAACTAATTTATCTCTTTTATTCAAAAATCTTGACCTTGCGGCGTTTTACCAGCGGTTTTCATCGGCTGAGCAGTGTCTGAAGGTGATTGCTGACGAGAAGTGGCGCGATGGTTATGTTTGCAGGAGTTGCGGCCATTCTAATTATTGCATCGGAAAATCGCCCTTTTCGAGGCGGTGCACCAGATGTAAGCATGATGAATCGGCAACGGCCCATACCATTTTTCACCGTTGCCGCATCCCGATTACCGATGCCTTTGAAATTGCCTGGATGGTTTGCGGCACGCCCGGCATCTCGAGTTATGAATTGTCGCGCAGGCTCGAAACGCGGCAGATGACCTGCTGGAAATTCAAAAAGCGGATCATGGAGTGCATGGCTGAGGGCTCTGGGCTTCATTTGTTTGAATTGTCAGGAAAAGGCTAGCCAAAAAAGGGTTTGAACCAGCTACCGTGCTTGCTGTCATTGAATGGCAGTTGTCCTGTAACCGGCAATTTATTGGTCAGAATCAGGACTTCTCTGGTTTTTAACCAATAATCTAATTTTTGATAAACTTCAGCCACCGGCTTTCCTGTCCGGTTTCTACTTTCAACAGGTAAAATCCGGGCCCAAGTTGCGAAATATTCAAGGTGGCCTCTCCCGTGATATTTTGAGTCAGCTGCTTTTGCATCAGTAACCTGCCCGCAGAGTTGTAAATACTTGCTGATCCGGTAACCGGACTGCTGATGCATCTCAGGGCCAGGTAATCACCGGCAGGGTTAGGATGGATTGCAAATTCTTTCCTGATATCGTTGAAAATCCCCGTACTGCCTTCCGGATTCCATCTGATTGTCCAGCCGGGAGCAGTTCCTGACCCGTCGGTATTGAAGACAAGATAGAATTTTCCGCTGTTCAGGGTGATGGGCTCCGGGATGGTGTCGCCTGATAACGAAGCTACAAGGCTTTGATTTCCGAGGTCATAAATTTTCAGGATATCCTTGCCGTATTCCGTGCTGAAATTGTCAAATGTAATGGTAACAGGCAACAAATCGGTCGGGACGATCCGCCATTTGCAGAGGCTGTTATTTACATAGTTTTTATTGCCGCTTCCGTCATCAAACATACCCGAGGACTGGTTGTAATTGGTGGTTCCCGAACAATATACCGGCAGTGCACTTTTATAGGAAGCAAGGAATCCGCCGGCATTACCTGCAGGTGCATCGAAAACAACGGTTGCCGAAGGTGCATTGATTTCAATAATCCCGGGAGATTCATCTCCTGTAAGTTCGGCGATGGGTGAAGCAGTGGTATCGTTCCCGCTGAAAATCAGTATCCGGTCATTTTGCGCCAGATCGAGCAAGGGAAAACTGAGCTGAATTCCGCTTATGGAATCGTAGTCCGGTTCATCCGGCTGAATCAGCCATTGGCAAACAGATCCGCCCGGATAATCGATTATATTGCTTCCATCGGAAAAGGTCCCTGAGATATAATTCAATGTGTCGTCGCCGGTGCAAAATGACGGATAATTGTATTGCGTGGTGTCCGGGTAAATGTCTTTGATGACTTCCTGTGCGAAATTGAAGTTGCTGCCTCCCGGTGTCAGCGCGGAAAGCAGGAAGTAACCGTCATAGGAGCCGCTCCATCCCCAGTTGAAATGGTAAAAATTATCTGGGGCGTAACCGTCGCAGACGAAAGCATGGCCGTTTTGCGATCCGACGCCTTCCCATCCGGCATAGTAGAGGGGCTTGCGTGCGTCGAGGTTGGCAATCAGAATACTGTCCCAGTTCATGGTAGTGGTATCCCTGAAAATGTATTGCGTCTGTGGCCCATATTTAAAATAGTTTCTCATCGAATTGGCTGCGCTGTGGTTCCACATACCGGATCCGTTCGGGCCATAATCCATATCAAAGGAAATGCCCAGGTGGTAAAGCAGAAGGGCAATGTGGGAGTTTGGTCCGCTCAGCGATGTTTCCATGCCGTTCCAGTTGTAGGTGCTTTCACCGAAATTGGCGTACTGAACACCATAATCAGGATGTGTATAGCTGTATTCTCCGCTTCCCTGCTCCGGCCAGCGGTGGTAAAACATCAGCTGCCCGACTGCCGTGGCAACGCAACCGGCATAACATCGGCCTCCGGGCCCGTCAGGGTCGGTCGGGCACATTCCGTTGTAATAGTTCCCCTGGTCCCACAAGGTGCGCAGCAAAGGTTCAGCAACACGGCCTGAACTACCCGTAATTTCTGTTACCTCTTTTTTGTAACGACTCCTGGCAAGCTGAACTTCTTCGGCCGGAAAAGGCTGATTTGCAACTGCTCCGATTTGTCTGCCGTAATATCTGATCCATGCCTTAAGGGCTTCAGGAAGGCCTGTTCCGGTAAATGTACCCTCCAGACTGTAGCCCAGAACCGGAAAAGTATTTTCTGAGGCCGAAACCAGCACAAAACCACCACCTGAAAAATTAAAAGCGTGGGTTATCGCGCGGCCTTCATGCGAAACCTGGATATAATTTTTGATCTCAGGAGCGCCCATGCCTTTATACTGGTGTAAAACCAGTCTTTCCTGGAAAAAATTAAGGGCTGTCTGACGGTATATGTCCACGCTTTGCGCTCCGGTCAGTTTAAATGCAATGAGTAAAACAATCAGGAGACTCAGGTTTTTTTTCATGGTTGATGCCCGGTTAATGCATGATTCAAAAATAGTCATAATTCCCTCCCGATATGGATGAATTATTCAAATGAGTATGTAATGAATCAGGACATTGTCATGAATCAGGACAATTCGGTTGCTCAAAAAGATGACAATTGTTAATCAATTAACAGTAGCGTGAAACGGATAACATTTGTAATAAGCTGTATAGCAATCAGATGTAAATTTTGGCACGCCAATTGGAAATGAGGGTGTGACCTAAGTTTAATTAAGAAAAAAAAAGTCATGGCACGATTCACGCTCCCCCGCGATCTCTACTTCGGAGAAAACGCACTCGCAGAACTAAGAAACCTGAAAGGCACCCGCGCCATCATCGTTGTTGGCGGCGGATCGATGAAGAAATTCGGATTTCTGAACAAGGTTGAAACCTATCTTCAGGAAGCCGGAATGGAAACGCTTGTTTTTGAAGGAGTAGAGCCGGATCCCTCTGTGGAAACGGTAATGCGGGGAGCTGAAGCCATGAGGCGCTTTAAACCCGACTGGATTGTGTCGATCGGTGGCGGTTCGCCCATTGATGCTGCCAAGGCCATGTGGGTTTTTTATGAGCATCCCGAAGCTACTTTTGAAGAAATTGCGAAACCATTCAATATCCCGGTTTTGCGCAACAAGGCACGTTTTGCAGCCATTCCTTCAACCAGTGGAACAGCCACGGAAGTAACCGCTTTTTCGGTAATTACGGATTATAAGACCCAGATCAAATATCCACTCGCCGATTTTGAAATAACTCCTGATGTAGCAATCGTCGATCCGGCCCTGGCTTATACCATGCCAAAGGAACTGACCGCCCACACCGGAATGGATGCACTGGCTCATGCCACGGAGGCTTATGTTGCCGTCAACCGTTCTGATTTCTCCGACCCGCTCGCACTGAAGGCCATTCGGATGATTAAAGATAATCTTGTAAAATCATATCATGGTGACAAAGAGGCCCGGGATAAGATGCATATCGCACAGTGCCTTGCCGGGATGGCTTTTTCGAATGCATTGCTCGGGATTGTGCACAGCATGGCCCACAAATCGGGAGCAGTTTTTCATATCCCGCACGGATGTCTGAACGCAATATACCTGCCGGTAGTAATTGATTACAACCGAAAAGTTTGTGCCGACCGCTACGCCGAAATTGCCCGTTCTATCGATCTTCCAGGCAGCACCACGGATGAACTGACAGATGCTTTCCGCGATTTCTGCACCGGTTTGAATGATCAGTTAAACATCCCCCAAAGTTTGCGTGAGTATGGGGTTGCTGAAGAAATGTTCCTGGGTAACGTTGACCGGATTTCAGCCAATGCCGTATCAGATGCCTGCACGGGATGCAATCCCCGCGAAACCGGGGTGAAAGAATTCAAGACCCTATACACGGCTGCTTTCTATGGAAATAAAGTAAGCCTCTGATACAAAATACAGCTTTAATTTCTCTTTTGTGTGTTTACTGCCGGCAGGAGGCCCTGCCTCCTGCCGGCTTTTTGTCTGAAAATCAGAAAACTATGTTCACCGTCGTCAGCAGAATAAGCCCCGCTAAAGATATTTCCCTCATTGAAGTTTTTGCGCCGCGTATAGCTTCGGCAATGCTGCCGGGCCAGTTTGTGACTGTTAAACCAACTGCCGGAAGCCGCAGCGTTTCCCTTCCGGTAATGAAGATTAATCATCAGGCAGGAACCATTGGATTACTGGTGCAGGCTGTAGATGAGGCTACTGCATTAATGGTTAACAACCCTGAGATTTTTATTTTCGACAGGTTGACAGGCCCTCTCGGCAGGCCCTCGTTGCTGGCCGATTGCAACGACCGGGAGTTGGTGAACTCGAAACTCCTGTTTGTCGCCGGAGGTTTGGGTGTGGCTTCAGCTTTGATGCAGATAGAATGGCTGAATAATATCGGAGTTAAAACCGATGTTCTACTTACAGCCCCAACGAAAGCTTCCCTGCTCTTCAGGGAGCAGTTTGAAAAAAATTGCCGGAATGTTTATCTGGCCACCGACGACGGTAGTGTCGGATTCCATGGTTCGGTTACTCAGATGCTCGGATTACTTCCCACCGACCAGGTGAAGGGTTATGACCTGATTACCACATTTGGTCCGTTAAAGATGATGAAGCAGGTGGCAGACTTTGCCCTGAATCATGGATTTCCGGCGACTGCCGGTTTTGTTGAGTTACTATCTGCAACCGGCCTCAACGGGTTCAGGCTGGATGTGGGCGGCGAGTCGATGGATGTAGCCCTGGAGGGTCCCGAGTTTGATGCCCGTCAGGTTGATTTTCAACATGCGATCAGCCGTTCAAGCATCAGTGTTTCGTCAGCGAAAGATACTGCAGAAACTGTCAAACTCAGAGGCATCCCGGGCATTGGCCTGGGTGAACCGGTTTCTAAACAGGCTTAAAATGTAAATGGTATGGAATACAAAAGCTCAAATTCAGGAAGTTTTTCCTTGCATAGGACGGAATTTGTTTCCACAGCGTCATTTTCAGGCAGCGGAGCAGACGACTGCGGCCGCGGACTTTACCCTGTTTCAGGGAACCTCGAAATAAATGAGATCAGGAGGTATGGGCTTTATTTGTCATATCTCAGACTGATGCGGTTAAGGGGCAGGATTGATCTGTCTGTTGATTCAATTGCAACAGAAACCGGGATAAAGGGTGCGCAGGTTGAAGAGGACCTGATGTGCCACGGGCTTATGCTAGCGGGCCAGAAAGCTGTGCATATCTCCTCACTGATGACAGCTTTGGAGCAGATCCTTGGTTACTACAACGAAACGGAATCCTTTCTAGTCGGAGCCGGGAAACTGGGTACATCCCTGTTGCTGAAGGAAAATCTGGGACAAACCAGCCTGAAGATTGTGGCAGCTTTTGATACCGACTACCGGAAAATCGGCAGCCGGATCGGTTCCATCAGGGTGATGTCGCCCGATAAGATCATCCCGCTGGCGGCACGCATGCATGTCAGTCTGGGAATCATAGCCACTCCGGCCGGCGAGGCTTCCCATGTAGCCGATCTGCTGGCCGGTGCCGGCATGAAAGCCATCTGGAATTTTACAGCCGATACCATTGATCTAGGGCCCGGGATTTTTGTTGAGCAAACCCGTCCCGGACAGGATATTGCTGCCGCCTATGAACGCATTATCAACCGGATGAAAACCCACACGTTTCACTGAGTCAATACCTAAATCCATCCTGATATGAATCCGAAAATCCAAATCACAATCTGCATGGGAAGCTCTTGTTATTCGAGAGGAAACAGGGTGAGCCTTGAACTTATCAAAGCATGGCTGAATGAAAGGAAACTGGAGGCTGAAGTTAACTTCAAAGGCCAGTTGTGTTCCGGTTTGTGCAACAAAGGGCCCGTGCTCATCATTAACGACCATGTGTATCAGGATGTGCATCCGGCCAATGTGATCAATATTCTTAAAACTGCCATCAGCGGCGTTCATGCCTGAAAAATGAAAGTGAAATGGACAGGATGCAACCGGTGTATACCGAAACAAACAATTGCCAGGATTGCTACAAGTGCATCAGGGAATGTCCCGTAAAAGCGATCAGAATAGAATCTGACAGGGCTTCCATTGTGCGCGATCTCTGCATTTTTTGCGGCCGTTGCACCCTCATCTGTCCTTCAGGCGCCAAAAAGGTTCGCGATGATGTGTCTCGTGTAAAGAGAATGCTCAGGCGCGATAAGCCGGTATATGTATCCCTGGCACCTTCTTTTGTGGCTGAGTTTGCCGCCTATCCAGTAAATGAGTTAATAGCCGGTTTGGGGATGCTTGGCTTTGCAGGTGTTTCGGAAACTGCCCTGGGCGCCGAACGGGTCACTGCTGAAACATCCTGCTTGCTGCAGCAGTCAGCATCCGGAATATTTATCAGCTCCGCATGTCCCTCGGCTGTGGAGTACATCCGTAAGTACAGGCCGGAACTCACCTCATGCATTGTGGGGCTGCATTCCCCGCTTATGGCTCATGCAGCGATGCTCCGCCAATGGTTTGGAGAAGATATCCGTGTGGTTTTTATCGGACCTTGTGTTGCAAAAAAGAATGAATCCGACGATTTCAACTCTCTGATCGATGCCGCGCTGACATTTAAAGATCTGAGGGCATGGTTTGAGGAGGAGGGAATCCTGCCGGGCCTCGTCAGGATGAACGGGCCGGCAGAGTTTGTACCCTTTAGTGCCGCCGACGGTGCCTTATATCCGCTCGACGGCGGGATGACCACAACCCTCAGACGTGCTGCCAGTATGCCGGATGTCAGCTATATGCATATCTCCGGAATGGAGAATATTAAAGCAGCTCTTGACGGGGTTTCTGCACTTCAGAGTAATATCAAACTTTTTCTTGAACTGCTGGTATGTGACGGAGGATGCATCAATGGCCCCGGAATCACTTCGCAGAAGGGAACCATCGTCAAGAATCTGCAGATAGAACAGTATCGTAAAGCGCGGACAACAGGAATTCACAAAACAGGTTTTTCTGTTGATTTTCCAGGCATACGCTCGGCTTTCTGTACTGTCAGTCAGCCGGTGCGAAACCCCGATTACAGTGAATCCGACATTCAGGAAGCGTTGCGTACCGTTGGTAAAACCTCCAAAGCCGACGAGCTGAACTGCGGAGGTTGCGGATACAACAGTTGTCGTGATTTTGCCATCGCTATGATCAGTGGTATGGCAGAGCGGCAGATGTGTGTTTCCTATATGCGGCGGGTAGCGGCCGATAAGGCCAGTGTGCTGCTGCAGCGCATGCCTTACGGGGTGGTGCTGGTTGATGACAGTCTGCATGTGATCGAAAGCAACAAAGCTTTCGCTGAGCTGGCCGGCAACGATCTGCCTGCCCTCTGGGATGTGAGGCCGGGACTTCAGGGCGCCGACCTCAGGAAAATGGTCAGCAGCCATAAGGTATTCCTGAATGTGCTCTCATCAGGTAATGATTTGATTGACAAAAATATAGATGAAAAAGGGAGGCTGATGAACCTTTCCGTTTTCACCATTCAGCGGCACCGGATTGTTTGCGGTATTATACAGGACCTGCACCAGCCCGAAGTGATGCAGGAGCAGGTAGTTCGCCGCATCAGGCAAGTGGTGCGCGAAAATATGGGCACTGTGCAGAAAGTGGCTTTTCTGCTTGGTGAAAATGCAGCCCGTACCGAAGCAATGTTGAATGCCCTGGTTACTGATCAGGAAAAAGTCTGAACGATGAACGGCAGTGAGTTTTACATAGAAATTGCATCTAGGCAGCTCTGTAAAAAGGGGGAAGCCATCTGCGGGGATGTGTTTCTTTCGCGTAAGATTCAGGAAGAGAACCGTATCATCACCGTGCTGAGCGACGGGTTGGGAAGCGGCGTAAGAGCCAACGTGCTGGCCACGCTTACTGCCACCATGGGGATCAATTTCACCATGGAAAGATATCCGCCTGAGCGCACGGCCCGTACTATCCTGGATACCCTTCCGGTAGACAAGGACAGGAAAATCAGTTATGCGACGTTTACCATTGTTGACAGCGATGCCGATGGTGAAACCCGCATTGTTAATTTCGATAATCCTGCCCCATTGGTGATCAGAGACCGTAAGATTTTGAAAACAAATGAATCAAAGCTATTGATAAATCGCAGGGCAAGCCGGATGCGCGAACTTGCCTGCAGTACTTTTCAGGCGAAACGGGAGGACCGGGTTATTTTGCTGAGTGATGGAGTAAGCCAATCCGGAATAGGTACTTTCATGTATCCCTTTGGCTGGGATGTGGCAGCAATAGGGGAATGGGTATGCCATGTGCTGCAGCAGGAGCCGGGGATTTCAGCTTCCGATCTGTCGGGAAGGATGGTGGAGCGGGCACATGCCAACGACATATACTCCGCCAATGATGATACTTCCTGCGTTGTCATCTATTTCAGGAGACCGCGCCGCCTGCTGCTTTGCTCAGGACCGCCATACCACAATACCGACGACCACCGGCTCGCAAAGATTGTGGAATCGTTTTCAGGGCAGAAGGTGCTTTGCGGAGGTACTACTGCAGAGATTGTCGCCCGTGAAACCAGCCGAGAAGTAGAAGTAAGTCTTGAAACCATGTCTGACGGTATTCCTCCGGTTTCACGCATGAAGGGAGTAGATCTGGTGACGGAGGGGGTGCTTACACTTGGCCGCGTTTCAGCCCGGCTTGAAGAGGGTGTCTCCCTGCCTGTAAAAGGCAGAGATGCCGCTTCGGCGCTGCTGAGGCTATTGCTTAACAACGATCAGATTTACCTGTTGGCCGGTACCCGCATCAATGAAGCTCACCAGGATCCAAGTTTGCCTGTTGAGCTGGAAATCAGACGGAATGTTGTGAAAAAAATCAAGCGGTTGCTTGAAGATAAGTATCTGAAAGAGGTTCATCTGGACTTTATCTGAAACAAAAATGGACGGGATGGTTGAAATAAAGATTTGCTTTGGAACACTTTGTTTTATCATGGGAGGGGCGGCTTTCGAAATGCTGGGAGAGCATCTTCCTGAAGAGATCCGAAACAAGGTGAGGGTAGAAGGTATGAACTGCCCGGGATTCTGTCACAAGGCGGAGTTTGGCAAACCTCCGTTTGTTATGGTAAATCAGACGCTGATTGCCGAAGCAAATATTCAGAAAGTAATTGCTAAAGTAAGGGAGGAACTGTCGCATGGCGCAAACCAATAATGCAACCCTTATTCGCAGGGAGATTATCACCCGGCTTTGCAGGCTGTACACCCAGGGGCGGCTCGACGAAATTGACCGCATCCCCCTCGATATGGCCCCGCGCAACACCGCAGCCCACAACTCACGCTGCTGCATTCACAAAGCCAGGGCCATTATCCGCTACAGAATCATGGCATTGCTTGGTTTCAATGTAGCCGATGAAACCGATGAACTGGAAACCCTTTACAGTTACGCCCTTCGATCGCTTGCAGGCACAGACCATGGAAACGGGGTGCTGACGGTGGTAGATGAAGCCTGCACGTCCTGTGTTAAAAGCAATTATACCGTTTCAAACCTGTGCCGGGGCTGCCTGGCTTCCCATTGCATGGTTACATGCCCCAAGCAGGCCATTGCCATGGAGAACGGGCAGGCAAAAATCGATCCTTCAAAATGTGTGGGGTGTGGTCTTTGCCAGGATGCCTGCCCGTATCATGCCATTATCTACGTGCCCATCCCCTGCGAGGAATCCTGTCCCGTGAAAGCCATCTACCGCAACGAACAAGGTATTGAGGAAATTGATTACGATAAGTGTATTCACTGTGGTAAATGCATGGTGGCATGTCCTTTTGGTGCCATTATGTACCGTTCACAACTGATACAGGTGCTGCACCGCATCGCTAAGGCCGATAAACCGGTGATTGCCATGCTCGCACCGGCTGTTTGCGGACAGTTCAGGGTTAACTATCCCGCTGTGGCGCAGGCTGTAATGAAGCTTGGTTTCACCGGTGTGTATGAAGTAGCCGCAGGTGCCACCCTGACTGCGAAGCACGAAGCGCAGGAACTGGCCGAAACCCTGGAGTCGGGGAAGCCTTTTATGACAACTTCCTGCTGCCCGGCCTGGGTGGAAATGACGGAAAAGCACCTTCCGCAACTAAAACCTTCGGTTTCGGCGACATGGTCGCCGATGCGCTATACAGCAGCTCTGGTGAGGGAGAAATATCCCGATGCCACAGTGGTCTTTATTGGTTCCTGCGTGGCCAAACAGGCTGAAGCCCGTAAATACGAAGGCGTGGATTTCGTGATGACTTTCGAGGAACTGGGTTCGCTGATGATTGCCATGAACGTTGATTTTCAGGATTTTGACCAGGAAGAGTTGGGAGAGGTAATCCCGGAAAGGATTTTTGCGGCAAGTTCGGGCGTGTTGAGCGCTGTAATGGCCAATTATCATGGGGAACCAATGAAGCCATTGGTTGTCAATGGATTGAATAAGAAAAACATAGCCGGACTAAGGCGGATTGCTGCCGGACGGTCTGACTACAATATGATTGAGGTGATGGCCTGTGAGGGCGGTTGCCTTTCGGGGCCGGCAGGCATCAGTTCGCCGGAGGTGGCCCGCAAACTCTTTAATGCACGCGCAGGTGTTCAGGTAGAGGCAATGGTTGAAAGCAAATAGTATTCATTAACAAAATCAACATATACATGAAGGTTTCAGAAAAGCTGGCCCTGTTAAAGGCCAAAAGGGAGAAAGCCGCTGCCATGGGAGGCCGTGAAAGGGTCGAAAAGCAGCATGAGAAGGGAAAACTCACTGCCCGCGAACGCATAGAAATGTTGTTCGATGAGGGTACATTCAGAGAACTAGATACTTTCGTTTCGCACCGTTCTGTCAATTTCGGAATGGAAAAGGTGGAGATAGTTTCCGACGGGGTGATTACCGGTCACGGATTGGTCAATGGCCGGCCCGTATTTGCATTTTCGCAGGACTTTACCTCCAGTGGGGGTTCGTTGGGCGAGATGCATGCTGCAAAGATCTGCAAGGTGATGGATCTTGCACTCAAATCGGGGGTGCCGGTGGTCGGACTGAACGATTCGGGCGGCGCCCGGGTTGAAGAAGGGGTGGATGCCCTTAAGGGATACGGAGAGATTTTTTTCAGGAACTCACGGGCATCCGGCGTTATCCCGCAGATTTCTGCCATTATGGGCCCTTGTGCCGGCGGCGCTGTGTATTCTCCGGCCATGACCGACTTTGTTTTCATGGTCAGGAAAACAAGTCACATGTTTATAACCAGCCCTTATGTAATAAAAACCGTTACCGGTGAAGAGACCACTTTTGAGGAGTTGGGCGGTGCCATGGTGCACAACTCAAAAAGCGGAAATGCCCATTTTGCCTGCGATAGCGATGAAGATACCATAGAACGTATCCGCGAGTTGCTTGATTACCTGCCGGATAACAATATGAGCCAGGCGCCGCGGATCGAAATGGGGGATGATCCTGCCCGGCCCTGCCCTGAACTGGATGTCATTATTCCCGATGACCCAAAGGTGCCTTACGATATGAAGGCCATTATTCACGAGGTGGTGGATGCGGGAGAGTTTTATGAAGTGCACGAACACTTCGCCGAAAATTGCATCGTTGGTTTCGCACGCCTCAACAACCGTTCGGTGGGCATTATTGCCAATCAGCCTATGGTGTCGGCAGGGTGTCTCGATATCGATGCCTCCGACAAAATCAGCCGTTTTATCCGTACCTGCGATGCTTTCAATATCCCCATCATCACTTTTGTGGATGTTCCGGGTTACCTGCCCGGGGTGCACCAGGAGTGGGGGGGCATCATCAGGCATGGCGCCAAGCTGCTGTGGAGCTATTCCGAAGCAACGGTACCAAAATTTACCGTGGTTATCCGCAAGGATTACGGAGGCGCTTACCTGGCGATGAGCGCCCGGCAGCTTGGGGCGGATATGGTGTTTGCATGGCCCACTGCCGAAATTGCCGTGATGGGCGCCAAAGGCGCGGTGGAAGTGCTGTCGGGGTACCGCAAAGAGATCAGGGAGGCCGATGACAAGGAAGCGAAGACCCGCGAAAAGATTGCGGAATATGAAGAGCGGTTCAATGTTCCTTACATCGCCGCACAGCGTGGGTATATCGATGAAGTAATCCTTCCATCCGAAACCCGGCAGCGACTGATTGACGGCCTGGAAATTATGGCCACAAAAACGGAAGCCCTTCCGCCGAAAAAACATGGTAACATTCCTCAATAATCCGGAAAATGACAAGGAAGGAACTGAAAATGAAAGCGGCTGCCGTGGCAGTTGGCTGCTACCTTAAACAGCAACAACAGGAGCATGTGCAGGTATGCGTAAATGAATGGGCGCGTATGGGCCTTAAAATGGCCATGAACGGAAGGGAGATCCTGCAGCTGAAAGGCAGAATGTCGAGAATGAAATAATAACTTAAAACGATAAAAATCATGAGAACTTATGATAAACACGGGGTTTTGGAGATGACTCCCATGAATTATGACGCTAATCGTCCGGCTGTTTCTAATCCTGTGAAGATTCAGGATGTCAGCCTCAGGGACGGGCACCAGTCATTGTTTGCGACCCGCGGCCGCACCGAAGATATGATTCCCGTTGCCGAGATGATGGATGAGGTTGGCTTTCATGCCATTGAAACCTGGGGCGGGGCAACATTCGACACCATGCACCGCTACCTGAACGAAGACCCCTGGGAAAGACTGCGCGTGCTGAAGAAGTACATGCCTAAAACCCCGTTCTTTATGCTGTTGCGCGGTCAGAATGTGGTGGGTTACCGCAATTATGCCGATGATGTGGTGGAGGCTTTTGTGCAGCGCGCCTGCGACAACGGAATGGATATCTTCCGCTGCTTCGACGCCCTGAACGATTACAGAAACTTCGAAACTGCCGCAAAGGTGGTGAAACGCAACAACAGGCACTTCCAGGGTACCATTTGCTACACCCTCACCGAGCCGAGGCTCGGCGGTGAAATCTACAACATTGATTACTATATCAACAAGGCCAGAGAATTGATGGAGTTCGGCGTTGATTCCATCTGCATCAAGGATATGGCGGGACTGATCGCACCTTACGATATCTATAACCTGGTGAGGGAACTCAAAAAGATCACAGATCTTCCCATCAACCTGCATACGCACTTTACATCAGGCATGGGTGATCTGGCCATCTTTAAAGCCATAGAGGCCGGAGTGGATATTGTGGACACCTGTATGTCTCCTTACGCCTACCGGACTTCCCATGCAGCCATTGAGCCGCTGGTGATTTCGCTGCTGGGGACCAGCCGCGACACCGGGCTGGATATCAGAAAGCTATCGCAGATCAGCTCGAAAATGGAGGAGTTTATTCCCAAATACAGGCACCTTGACAACAATCCTAAATATTCCATCATTGATACTGATGTGATTATGCACCAGACCCCGGGTGGTATGCTGTCAAATCTGGTGAACCAGCTCAAACAGATGAATGCGCTGGATAAGCTGGAGGATGTTTTCAGGTTGTTGCCCAAGGTGCGCAAAGACCTGGGGCAGATTCCCCTGGTGACCCCTACCAGCCAGATTGTCGGCGTGCAAACGGTCAACAATGTGCTTTTCGATTCCTATGAAGGTGAATATGCGCGGATTACCGAGCAGGTAAAGGATTTGTGCTACGGACTTTACGGCGCTACCACCCGTCCGATCAGTGATGAACTGCGTGCCCGGGCGCTGAAGGATTATCCCCGTGGTGAGCAGCACATCGACTGCAGGCCAGGTAGTGTAATTGAGCCTGAAATGCCTGGTGTGTCAGTAGAAGCTGAAGGCCTTGCCAGGGATATTGATGATAAACTGATCGTAGCCCTTTATCCCGTAACCGGCAAGCGGTTCCTGAAATGGAAATATGGCATGGAAACCCCGCCTGACGATGTAAAGCCCAAAACCATGGAGGATGTGAAGCGTGAACAGGAACTGGTGTCTGCCGCCCTGCGCGGGGAGCTTGCGCAGAAAAAGGATGCTAAAAACCTGAATGAACTCGAGGTTTACGTTGACGGTGAGCGGTTTACTGTTGCTATTCCTGAATTTAAAACCACATCCCGCCAGTTACGCAAGCCAAAAAGGGAAAAAGAAAAGCAGGCCACTATCAGCACAGGCGCACTGGTAGCCCCTATTCCCGGTATGCTGGTAGAGTTTAAAAAGAAAAACGGCGAGCAGGTTAAATCAGGAGAAACCGTTGCGGTGATTGAGGCTATGAAGATGATGAACAACATTAAGGCCACATCCGACGGAATTATTTCTGGGATTAAATTCAATCCCGGTGATGCCGTTGCCAAGAACGATGTACTATTTGTTGTTGAACCCGTAGCCTGACAGATAAGAACAGTCAGTTAGAAATTTGCTATCCTGGTTTGAGCAATACATACTGGAGGAAGACCTGGCGGGCGCTGTGCCGGACAGGTCTTTTACTTTTAATCTTCCTTTAATTATTTAATTTAGGTCGGAATCCGGGATTAATCCGGACGTGAGGAATCCTCACAACCCTTACCTTTGCAGGAAAATTTCAAGATAATGAAAATTGATTTGCGGAGCGATACCGTTACCCGTCCCACTCCGGGTATGCTTGATGCCATGTTTTCGGCCCCGGTCGGGGATGATGTTTTCGGGGAAGACCCTACCGTTGCTGCCCTTGAAGCAAAAGCGGCCGCTCTTTTCGGGAAGGAAGCCGGGCTTTTTTGTCCCTCGGGTACCATGACCAACCAGATTGCCGCCCGGGTAAATGCCCGGCCAGGTGAAGAGGTGATTCTGCACAAGCTTTCACACGTTTATTACTATGAAGCAGGCGGATTGATGTCGAACTCCGGGCTTTCGGTTTGTCTGTTGGAGGGTGAACGCGGAATGATTACCGCGCAGGATGTATTGGATCATATCAACCCCGATGACCTGCATCGTCCGCGCACGGCTATGGTGGAGGTCGAGAACACCATGAATAAAGGCGGCGGCGCTGTTTACGACAATCAGGAACTTGCTGCAATAGGAGAAGTATGCCGGAACAATGGACTCAAATATCACCTTGACGGTGCCCGGATTTTTAATGCCCTGGCTGTTACCGGGCAGTCTGCACAGGATTGCGGTGCATTGTTCGACAGCATCTCCGTTTGCCTTTCCAAGGGTTTGGGTGCTCCGGTAGGTTCGGTGTTGCTGGGTGATGATGAATTTATCCGCAGGGCAAGACGTGTAAGAAAGGTGTTTGGTGGCGGTATGCGTCAGGCCGGATATCTGGCCGCTGCCGGTATTTATGCGCTTGACCATCATGTTGATCGTCTGAAGGAGGACCACCGGCGGGCCCGCCAACTCGGAGAAGCTCTTCATCAACTCCAATGGGTGAGTGAAGTGCTGCCTGTGGATACAAACATTGTAATCTTCAGGGTGAAGGAACCGCTCACCGCTTCAATGGTTTCAGGCAAACTGGCGGAAGAAGGCGTGCTTTCAATTGATTTCGACAGGCAATCGGTTAGACTTGTCACTCACCTCGATTTTACTGAAAATATGCTTGACCAAGCCATCAATATCATCAGGCAACTCAGGTTTGAACTGTTTCAGCGGTAATAGCGTTACCTCCGGTTGAATGCCGTGATGCTTTAAACAATGGGAATGCCTTATTGTTATTTCAGTATGGACAACATGCTGAAAAATGATTTTTCCTGTTAAATACCTGATGCCTCTGGTGATAATTGCTTTGCTGGTTCTTCCTTCCGCGGGCAGGGCCCAGCCACATCCGTTACTTCAGGATTTCTCAGGTTATCAGCTGGGTAATTCGGTCTTCCTTCGATGGACTTTCCGGAGCGGAAGTCTGTGCGAAGGAGTCCGGATTGAGCGCTCGCAAGATGGAATAATTTTCAACGAGATAGGCGAAATCCCGGGTATCTGCGGCAACCCTGAAACTTCTGTCACTTTTACTTTTACCGACAGTCTGCCTGTTCCGAACACCAGGAATTACTATCGCCTTGAACTTGGAAATACGGGTTATACTACCGCTCTGGAGGTTGAATTCATACCTGCAGGTGATCAGGGTTATACCATCCTTTATTCAGATCAGGGTGCTGAATTATCCGTTGAAAACCCGCCGGGACGCAAAGGCGAAGTGCCAATCCTGGATATTTCCGGCAAAAGCATTGATAGTTATATATTTGATCAAAGACGCATCGCGCTCACCCGAAAGCCGGTTATCAAGGGAATATACCTTTTCATGCTCCGTTATGAGAACGGTGCCGGATTATCCGGAAAATTTATAATACCTTAATGCTGCCGTTTACTGGCTGAAAATATTCCATCAATACGATCAGGCATTATGATTCTGAAAATGCCTTCTCAAATTCCAGGTCGAATCTTCTGTTCACAGCATCACACCCATGCCTGAACATAGGGTTAAAGTTGTCCTCTTCCGTTATCCTGAACCGTAGTTTACTGCTGGTGCAATACTTTGGCAGCAGCGAAGCGACTTCGAAAATGATGTCGTCAACCGTTTCGAAAGTACCCAGGCCCAGCCGCGATAGCAACATATCGGTTTGTTTCCAGCCTTCGCATTGTATCACAGGTTCTGAAGCCTTGTCGATTTTCTGGATCACCTTCTGACTGTTGGTAAAGGTGCCACCTGTCTCCCAGGGTAGGGAAGCAGGTAATACAAGGTCAGCCATTTTTGCCGTCTCGGTCATGAAATAATCCTGCACCATTACGAATCCGGCTTTGGAAAACCAATTCCTGACTTCGTCCTGATTTATGGCGCATCCCGCAGGATCTTCGCCGAATATAAACAGGTTTTTGTATTTGCCACTGCGCATATCATGCAGGGTGCAACCGTTTCCCGATGGCAGTTCCCCGCAGTTCCAGCTGTGTTCAAAGGTTTGTCTGAGAATGGGGTCCTCCCAGTCGCAGGCTCCGGGCCCCAGGTTTGACATTACGCCCATGTCGTGCAGGCCATGGCTGTTGTTTTTTTCTTTCAGCAGCATCAGTCCGCTGCCGGTTTTCCCGTGTTTGCCGGTGATGCAGGCAAGGTTGAAGATTTCGGAACAGGTACGGCCTGATAACTTCTTTTCGGAAAAAACAATAACCGCCGCTTTTTCATTGTTGTAATCTACCGCAAACCGGATGATGGTTTCTTCGCGGTCAACACCCGATGCCTTTGCCAGATCTGAAAATGATTCATGCAGCGTATGGGTTTTGTACTCCTCGAAATTATCGATCAGGTCTCTTATAAAGAGTTGATTCTCCAGTTTATGTGTAAGCAGATAATGGTTCACTGCTTTCACGAAGTGGTAATAGGATTTTATCCTGATAATATTATCGGCTTTATGCTCCGAAGTACTTTTGTCAAGCGCAGTGATTACCTCCACCGGAATACCTTTCATCTTCCGGTTATTCCAGATCATAAAACCGGCGACGGCATTGTCGCGGCTTACTTCTGCTCCCAGCAGGTATACACGGCTCGATTCGGTAAGTTCGGGGAAAGGCAGGTTGGCTTTGGTAAGCTTTGTATACCCCGTGCCTCGTCCCAGGTAATGGAAACTTCCGATGTTGTTGGTTTTTGCACCTGCGCGCGCCAGTTTCTGCACCAGGTATTGTTCCTCATTGGTAAGACGGGCCCCGGCAAAAAATGCAGATTCCCCCGGCACAGATGACCTGATCTTTGCCTCAAGGATTTCAAATGCCTCGTCCCATTCAATGGGCTCATGTTTCCCATTCTTTTTCAGCATCGGAACGGTAAGCCGGCTTCTATCATTCAGGTACTGATAGCCAAATTTTCCATACCTGCAAATGTTCCCGTCCTGGTTTACGAGGCCCTCTTTACCTTTAACTTCCATCACAAAACCGTTGCGGTGATGGATTTCGAGGGTGCATCCCACGGAACAGTAATTACAGATGGTGCTGAAACTTTCTGTCTTTACCGGTCCGGGTTTGAAGAGTTTATTTTCGGAGAGGGCGCCGGTAGGGCATGTGGAAAGGCAAAGCCCGCATGATTCACATTGAGTATCGCTCAGCGAATTGCCCATGCTTGGTGCCACAAAGGTGTCGAATCCCCGGTTTACAAGGCCCAGGGCGTTGGCGCCGACTACCTCGTGGCAGATTCTCACGCATCGGGCGCAGAGTATGCACTTGTTGTTGTCAATTTCAATGTACGGATGTCTGAAATCCACCTCATACTCGCGATGTTCACCTTCGAAGTGCTTTTGTTCCGCCTCGTATTCAGTGGAATATTTTTTCAGATCGCAGTCAAAATAGGCGGTGCAGCCGCACTCGAGGCAACGGGCAGCTTCCTGCCTGGCAACCGTTTCGTTTTCATAACCCAACTCAACTTCCTTAAAGTTATTGCGCTGATCAGGATCCAGCACCGGCATTTCATGCCTGAGCTGACGAGCGAACTTTCCGGCAAAATCAGCCGGAGTTTGCTCTCTGAAATTTTCCCGTTTGCTGATAAACTCTTTTTTGCGCGGCTTCACCGGCTGACCGGTAAGGTACTGATGACAACTCAGCGCCGCTATCCGGGCCTGGGCAATGGCCTGTATCAGGGTAGCCGGGCCGGTAACCCCGTCGCCTGCAGCAAACATTGAAGGGATGCCCGTCTGAAGGGTGTTTTTATCGGCATCAAGATCTCCCCACTTGTTTGCAGCAAGCTGACCCGTGGTTTCATTCGAATTGATGTCATTCAGGAAATGTATATCGGTTTTCTGACCGATCGCCGCCAGGGCGATATCCACGTCAATCTCAAATTCGCTGTCGGGGACAGGTACCGGTCTGCGTCTGCCCGAAGCGTCTGGTTCGCCCAGCTCCATACGGATGCAGATCATTCCTTTAATGTGACCCTTTTCATCTTTTTTAACTTTCAGCGGCAGCGTCAGGAACATATACTCTACGCCTTCCAGCTTTGATTCGTGGATCTCGATCGGATTGGCCGGCATCTCCTTTTCGGTGCGGCGGTATATTACATAAACTTTTGAAGCTCCGAGCCGGCGCGAAGTGCGGCAGCAGTCCATGGCAGTATTGCCGCCTCCGACAACTACCACGGTTTTCCCGGTGAAATCCGGTTTGTCGGATTTGTTTAACTCCAGCGCTTTCAGAAAATCGGTGCCGGCAAATACGCCGTCTGCATCATCGCCTTCACAACCTATCCCGGTGCCTTTCTGAGAGCCGATGGCAAGTATGGTTGCGTTGTATTTTAGCTTGAGGTCCTTGTGGCTGATGTTATCACCAAGCCGTTTATTATAGTGAATATTCACGCCCATTTCAGTGATATTATCCACTTCACGCTGGAGCAGGTCGTTGGGAAGGCGGTATTCGGGGATGCCATACCTGAGCCACCCGCCGGGAGCGGGGCTGGCCTCATAAATATCCACCGCATGTCCTTCTTTTCTCAGGAAAAATGCTGCTGAAAGTCCGCCCGGCCCTGCACCGATAACGGCAACGCGTTTTCCGGTGTCGGGATGAATGTGCGGTTTGAATTTATTTGGTGAATCGAGGTCGATGTCGGAAGCAAACCTTTTCAGGTAGTCAATGCCAACGGGCGCACCCTCGTCGAGCAGGTTGCGGCGGCAGGCTACTTCGCAGGGGCGCACACATACGCGTCCGCAGATGGCCGGCAGCGGGTTTGTTTCCTTGATAACTGCTATGGCATCATTATATAATCCCTTTTCTATCAGTGATATATAGCCCTGAACATCCACGCCTGCCGGACATGTTTGTTTACATGGACCAGTGCAGTCGGCATAATGGTTGCTGAGCATCAGCTCCAGGGCTGTTTTTCGCGCCTTCAGCACCTTTTCGCTGTGGGTGCTGATCTTCATGCCTTCGGCGATGCGTGTGGAACAGGATGGCTGCATGCCACGCATCCCGTCAACCTCTACCACGCAAACATAGCAGGATGTAAAAGGCTCAAGCCGGGGATCGTCGCAAAGGGTTGGAATTTCAATGCCCAGCCTGCGGGCTGCGGAAAGTATGGTTTCACCTTCGTAACCCTTTGCCAACTGATCGTTTATAATGATATTGACTTTATTCTTCATTGGATTCTCTTGCTTTTATTAAAAATAGCCGGTTCAGTAGATTTTGATGGCGTCGAATTTACATCTCGAGAAGCACTCGCCGCATCGGATACAGGCATCCTGGCGGATGAAATGAATCTGCTTCCTGTCACCATCGATGGCATGGGTCGGGCAGTTTTTGGCACAAACCGTGCATCCGGTGCATTTTTCCGGATCTACCTCATACGTCAGCAATTTCTTGCAGACCTTGGCAGGACATTTTTTGTGATAAATATGTGCTTCATATTCATCGCGGAAATAACGGATGGTGGTGAGCACGGGGTTCGGAGCTGTCTGTCCGAGTCCGCAAAGCGAAGTGTCTTTGATCTGGTAGGCAAGTTCTTCAAGCAGTTCGATGTCACCATCCCTGCCTTCTCCTTCGGTGATGCGGTTCAGGATTTCAAGCATGCGTTTCGTTCCTATACGGCAGAAAGTGCATTTTCCGCAACTTTCCTTCTGGGTAAAATCAAGGAAGAACTTGGCCACATCAATCATGCAGGTGGTTTCATCCATCACGACCATACCGCCGGATCCCATGATGGCGCCTGTGGCATTCACCGAATCGTAATCCACGATGGTGTCTGCCAGGTATTCGGGAATACACCCGCCTGAGGGACCTCCCATCTGAACGGCCTTGAATTTTTTGTTATCCTTGATTCCCCCGCCCAGCTTAAAGATTACATCCCTGATGGTGATGCCCATCGGGACTTCAACGAGGCCTGAACGCCTGATTTTTCCTGCGAGGGCAAACACCTTGGTGCCCTTGCTTTTTTCGGTGCCGTATTTTGCATAGGCTTCCGGGCCGTTGAGGATAATCCATGGGATATTGGCGTAAGTCTCAACATTGTTGATGTTGGTAGGCTTGCGCCACAATCCTGAAGCAGCCGGGAATGGAGGGCGTTTCCGGGGCATCCCGCGCTCACCTTCCACCGATGCAATCAGGGCTGTTTCTTCACCGCAGACAAAAGCACCGGCACCCTCCTTGATATGTATGTCGAAGTTAAATCCTTTGATTCCAAGGATGTTTTTCCCCAGATAGCCATGTTCGCGGGCCTGGTCCAGGGCAATGTTCAGCCGCTTGATGGCCAGGGGATACTCCGCCCTGCAATAAATGACACCTTCGGTGGCGCCGATGGCATAAGCGCCGATAATCATGCCTTCGAGCACGGAATGCGGGTCCCCTTCCAATACGGAACGGTCCATAAAGGCTCCCGGATCGCCTTCGTCGGCATTACAGATGATGAATTTTTCATCGGAAGGATTGCCGGCGGCGAACCGCCATTTCATGCCGGTGGGAAACCCTCCGCCACCGCGGCCCCTGATTCCGGAATCAAGCACCTTCTGGATTACATCCGCCCCTGAAATCTGCTCTCCGGCAATTTTGCGGATGGCGGCATATCCCTGACGGGCCTGGTATTCCTCAATGCTCTCGGGGTCCATATGTCCGCAATTACGCAGCACTATTTTTACCTGTTCGTCAAGAAATTCATTTTCAGGCGTTTTAAAAAGATCCGACTGTACAACATATTCTTTTACCGGACTTCCCTGGACAATATGCTTGTCGATAATCTCAAATACCCTGTCCTCATCAATCTCGCCATAAAGGTACGTCCCTGTGCTGTCCACGATTTCAACCAGTGGCTCGCGGTAGCACATGCCTACGCAACTGGTTTTCTTCAATTCGAAGTCCAGATTTTCGGCTTCTTTCAATGCCTTGATTTTGTTGTAGGTCTTGCCGGCCCCGGCTGCGATGCCGCAACTGCCCAATCCTACAATTACCTGTGTTTTACTCATATATCGTGATGTAAAGCAATATGAATCCAGTGGTTTATTTTTCTTCCTGCCGGTTTTCCTTTAACCTGATTTCCTTGATAATCTTCACCGCGTCTTTCCCGGTGAGTTTTCCGAAGGTGTCTTCACCGATCATCATCACCGGCGCCAGGGAGCAACATCCGAGACAGGCTACGGATTCGAGCGTAAACAGACCGTCTTCGGTTGTTTCTGTATCCTTTATTTTTAAGGAATCCTGAATGGCATCGGTAATGGAATTGGCATTCTGAACATGGCAGGCTGTCCCGTGACAAACCTTTATAATGTGTTTTCCGACGGGTTTCAGCCTGAACTGTGCATAGAATGTTGCCACGCCATACATCTCGCTGAGGCTTAAACCTGTATCCGCTGAAATTTTTTCAAAGGCCTGCTTGGGGATATAACCATAAATGTTCTGGGCTCCCTGAAGCAGGGGAATCATATTCCCCTTGCGTCCTTTGTATTTCTCTATAAGCGGGTTCAGCAGGTTCAGGTCAGGAACTTCACCATTGACAGGCTTTTCTGCTTTTTGAATTCGTGCAACGCGCATGGATTGATTGTTTTTGCGCTAAAAGTAGAAATTCCGGACATTATAGGTGGAAATTTCACATAATTTATATTTCTTCTAAATACTGTGTAAAGTGCAGGTAAACAGCGAAATACTTCTTTCCGGCCCGGAATCTGAATCTGAGATTCAGTAAATCTCTGAGAAGCGGATTCCGCTAAGTGACAGGCGGAGCGTGGTCATGCCCCCCCCGGAGGAATTATTTGAAGAATTCTTAAAAGGAGCTGGTTTCCTGACTGTGCATCAGGATGCAGTAAGCCGGAATTCAACTGATGCCGTGGCGCTTCATTTTTTCGTAAAGTGCGTTCCGGCTGATACCCAGTAATCTGGCAGTCTGGCTGATGTTACTTTCAGTTGCCCCGAGTGCGGCCAGAATGGTTTGTTTCTCAGCTTCAGCCAGGTTGAGGATAGTTTCTCCGGACTTGCCATTGCCGGCTGCATCCTCTGATGCGCGCTGTTTTCCGGTCGAAAATGATTCAGGGTCGAAGGAAAGGTCACCACCAAGATTAACATATTTTTCAATGAAATTCTCCAGCTCCCTGATATTACCGGGCCAGTGGTAACCGGTGAGCCTGATAAACAAATCCTTGCTGATTTCCGGAGTGTTCTTTTTTAGTTTTACAGACTTCAGGTTCAGGAAATAACTGATCAGCAGTGGTATATCCTCTCTGCGCTCCCGCAGGGCGGGCAGATGGATCGGGATGACACTCAGCCGGTAAAAGAGGTCGCTCCGGAATGTGCCTTTTTCAATTTCTTCTTTCAGATTTTTATTTGTTGCCGCGATGATCCGGACATCTACCGGAATCTGTCTGCTGCCACCAACACGGGTGATCACACCCTCCTGCAATGTTCTGAGCAGTTTCACCTGCATGTCGGGCGGCATTTCACCGATTTCGTCCAAAAACAGGGTGCCTCCGTTGGCCAGCTCAAATTTTCCAGGTCTTCCGCCTTTGAAGGCTCCGGTGAACGCCCCTTCGTCGTAGCCAAACAACTCACTTTCGATAAGGGTGGCAGGGATGGCGCCGCAGTTGAGGGCTACAAAACCATTTGATGCCCTGGCGCTGTGGTTATGCATGGATTGGGCAATCACTTCCTTGCCGGTGCCGCTTTCCCCTGTGATCAGCACGGTTGACGGACTGTCGGCTACCGTTTTTGCATATTCCGTTACCCGTCTGAGCTCATCACTTTCACCGATCAGGTCTTCAAAGGTATACCGGGCATGCATACCCGTGTATTTATTCACAGTTTTGTAAACCCTTTTCATCTCCCTGAAACTGATGACCATGCCTTCAATTTTCCCGTCAGGCCGGGTAATCGGGTAGGCATTCAGGCTGAAAGATTCAGTGCCGGACGAAGTAATGATCTGGGTGTCCTCATCAAGCATAATGCCTGGCTCATGAATGGCTTCAAGCAATTTTTCATAATCGGGAAGACAGCTACTGATTTTCTTTCCTGAAAGCATACCATTCGGATACTTCAGTAATTTATGAGCCATTTTGTTGGCAGAAGTAATGAACCCTGTATCACTTACTGACATTACTGCCAGGGATAATGAGTCCATAACCTGGCTGATGTACCTGGCTGATTCCTTGATCCGGTATTCATTTTTCAGGTTTTTCAGCTGGTTTTCGATGGCAGTAACGGCTGCAACCACCAGGCCGAGGGTGTGCGGATGAACAAGTTCGCGGCCTCCGGTAAGGTTAACCGTACCGATGATATTCCCGGCATCATCATGCACCGGAGCGGCGGAACAGGTCCAACGGTGATACGCGGTTATAAAATGCTCGGAGGCGGATACCTGAACGGGAGAATTTTCACTCAGCGCGGTTCCCATGGCATTGGTGCCTATGCTTTTTTCATTCATAAACGCGCCCACTGCCATATTCAATCCGGCAGCAGCGGCAACAGGCTCAGGATCACCGGTTATGCTGAGTATACACCCGTTTTTATCGGTCAGCAATATGATAAAACCGGATCCTTCCAGAAAATTGTAGAGCATGTCCAGGAATGGACCAGCAACCCTGATCAGGTCATCATTATCACTGAGCAGCACTGCTTTTTCACTTTCGGTAAGCAATAGCGACGGGTATTGCTGATCGCGTGTGACCCCATATTTCTTGCTCCGCTCATGCGAATCGTGAATAATCTCTTCCTGTTTCCGGTTTTTCCGGGGCATATCCTCTTTTTTTGCAAAGATAGGAATAAAGCAGCAGGGGCTAAGCCTGCATTACCGGAAGTCAGACACCTGTCAATCGCCCTATGAGCAAGGTAAATTAGTTGGGGTAAGTAAAATAAACAATGAAACCTTGCAGGTGTATTGTTCCGGTCTTCAATCATTTCCTGGCAGGTGATGTGTGAGCCGCGTTGAAACATTCACAAACTTAGATCTCTTTTGGGGTAATTCGTTATTTGATGTACCGGAGTTAAAGATGTACTTAGTAATTTGCAGTGTATTTGTAAAATAGTTTCACAGAGATGCACAGAGATACACAGAGAAGGCACAGAGATTCAAATAGGGTTGTATTCTTCTCTGTGTTACTCCGCGATACCTCGGTGAGCTCTGGTGCGCCACGAGGCGTGTGTAAATATAAATTAAATACCTATAAGGATGAA
>VSSQ01000361.1_pt1 | contig 36554 bp, 26 predicted proteins | sample 4763081 | NCBI WGS metagenome assembly VSSQ01 (sample SAMN12137344, study PRJNA551015) | bioreactor metagenome | isolation source: SDC9 anaerobic chlorinated ethene degrading culture | place: USA: Knoxville, Tennesee | collected 2015-01-01
TCGTTCGTCAGGCTTTCCACCACGTAGGAACCCGCGAGAGGATCGACCGTGTTGGTCACGCCCGACTCGTAAGCTATGATCTGCTGGGTCTTGAGGGCGATGCCGACGCTTTTTTCGCTTGGAAGGGCCAGCGCCTCATCCATGCTGTTTGTATGGAGTGACTGGGTTCCTCCAAGGACGGCGGCAAGGGCCTGGATGGTTACGCGGACAATGTTGTTTTCAGGCTGCTGGGCTGTGAGGGTACTTCCTCCCGTCTGGGTGTGGAATCGGAGCATCTGGGCTTTCGGGTTGGTGACGCCGAAACGGTCCTTCATGATCCGTGCCCACATGCGACGGGCGGCACGGAATTTCGCCACTTCCTCGAGGAAATCGTTGTGGGCGTTGAAAAAGAAGGAAAGACGCTCTCCGAATACGTTGGGATCGAGACCTTTCCTGGCGGCGGCTTCCACGTAGGCGATGCCGTCGGCGAGGGTGAAGGCCACTTCCTGGACAGCGGTGCTTCCGGCCTCGCGGATGTGATATCCGGAAATGGAGATGGTGTTCCACTTCGGCACGTTCTCGCTGCAGAACTCGAAAATATCCGTGATAAGCCTCATGGAAGGCTTCGGGGGGAAGATGTAGGTTCCCCGGGCGATGTATTCCTTGAGGATGTCGTTCTGGATGGTTCCCGAAAGGACATCCATGGGCACGCCCTGTTTCTCCCCCACGCAGATGTACATGGCGAGGAGAACGCTCGCGGGAGCGTTGATCGTCATGGAGGTGGAGACCTTGTCCAGGGGGATCTGGTCGAAAAGGATTTCCATGTCCTGAAGACTGTCAATGGCCACTCCCACTTTTCCGCATTCACCCTGGGCCATGGGGTCGTCGGAATCGTAGCCTATCTGGGTGGGAAGGTCGAAGGCCACGGAAAGGCCGGTCGTTCCCTGGGAGAGGAGATAGCGGTATCTCTCGTTGGACTCTTCGGCGGAGGCGAATCCCGCATACTGGCGCATGGTCCAGAACCTGCCCCGGTACATGGTAGGCTGGACGCCTCTCGTAAAGGGGTACTCGCCGGGGAACCCGATATCCCTCATGTAATCCACGGAGTCGACGTCGTCAGGACCGTAGAGCCTCCCAAGGGGGAGTCCTCCCCCCGTCGAAAAGCTTTCCTTTCTCTCTTTGTGCTTTTGAAGCGATTTTGCAACGCCTGCCTCGAACTTCGCTCTGGCATCTTTGTACTCCGTATTCATGCGTGCATCCCCTCCTCGAAAATTTGTTCAGTCAATAGCTGATAATTTACAGAAGATCAGGCCATAGGGGCATCCAGTCCCTGGAAGATGCCGAACCTACGTCCATGTAGACGGAAAGAACGGACCGGCTGGGAAAACCGGACGACGTTTCATCGGAAGGCAGGGGAATCCTGACTTCTCCGCGGTGAGAGGAAGAATATCCGGGCAGGTCTCCTCCCAGGGAATAGAGTGCTCCCCCGCCTGTCAGTCCCGAGGCCCGCAGGAGGGGCAACGGAGAAAAGGTGTCGCAGAAGGCGAAAAGGCGAATTCCATTTTGAAGGCAAAATCCCGCAAGCTGCCGAAGCTCTCCCTGGGAAAAGGGAATGGAGGCGGCCACTACGATATCGTTGAGTTTTTTTCTGTTTTCCGTCCACCATTCACTGAGAATGAGAAGCACTTCCTTTCCCGTTGCCGCTTCGTGGGACTGCCCCCCGATCCTCCTTCCGGGAGGAAGAAAGAACACTGCCCCTTCGGGACTCTTCCGTTCAAGGAATCTAAAATCAGCCGTAAGCATGCGCTCATTCCAGACCGAGGTTACAACCGGCCTGTTCTTCGACATGTACGTACGGTACGGTCCTGATACTGATGCCCCGAACAGGAAGCTCTCCCTGTCCTCCTCCCTCCTGACCGAGGGAGTATCCAGGGAGAGAAAGGCCGGAGAGGAGTCCTCGGGGAACAAATATACCTCCCAGAGCGAAAAACCGGCAACATCAAGGCAATAGACCCTGTCTTCGATCGAAAAAAGGCTCCATGCCCCGGGGGCTTCCCGGATCACCGTTTCCGACCGGATCGCTTCCATGGAATCAAAAGAAATGGTCGTTTTGGTCACAGCTCCGTTTTCATGGACGACAAAAAGATCACCGAGAGCCGACCATGCAAGGTCCCGGGGTAAATCAGCCTCAAAGGAGAATACCGTCCGTTTTTCCCGAAGTGACACGAGGGAAACCGCGCCGTTGTTCCGGTCGGCGACGGCGAGCCATTCCCCGTAAGCGGCTGCCGCGACGGGCTCGAATGGGTGTTCTGTTTCCGGAATTGCCAGTTCGGAAACAAGGGCCAAATCCGGAAGAGAAAAAATGGCTGATCTTCTTTGAGATGCGCTCACCGCTATAAAAGCGCTTTCTGATGCCATGGTGCCGTCTGAGGGGGAAAAGGGCAGCTTTCCGAGCTCCGTCAGTTCTTTCCCGTTGTCGCCAAGAGACAGTACCGTTCCGTTTTCGAGAAGGACTATCCCGCCGGTCTCTCCTTGAAACAGGGCGGTTACCGGGGCTTCCATTTCGATCCCTGAAAAAGCCCGTTCTCCCCGGTTTCGTACCCACAGCCGGTCGCCGAGAACATCCGCCACCGCCAATCTTCCGGAAGGGGATGATTCGGCTTTGCCGAGGCCCTTTATGCCCAGGTTCTGAAGCACTGGAAGCCCCAGGGAAACTTTGAGGTCCCGCAAGGCGGAAGCGGCACGGGAAAATACAGGCCTTCCGGAAAGGACATCCCCGAGAAACCTGCCTTCTTCTTCGAATCGGGCGAGTACACGGGGAACAGCAACATCCATAGGGCGCACTTCCAGAAAATACCTGAGAGATTTCAGCGCGTCGTCCGTTCTTCCTATCCTGTGCAGTACAAGGCCTTGCATAAGGTAATAGTCCACGAGAAAGGTATTCAGCTTCAGAGCCCTGTCGAGATCACCCAGGGCACCAAAGTAATCCCTTTCGCAGTACTTTCCGTAGGCACTGCCGAAATACTTCTCAGCCTCTTCTCTGTTCGCAGGGGGAAGAACTGCAGCCTCCATAACCGCCGTCTGAAAAAGAAGGACGATGCAGAACGAAAGAAACAGCATACGACGGGGCCATCTTCTATCGCGATCCATCGGCCGCACTCCTCCTCCCGAAACCGGCAAGCTCACTCATAAATGCTTCGAAATGACATCAACGCCCGCAAAGGAATAAAAGGCGAGCGTGACTGCCCCCGCCAATAGAAAACCCAGCAGCATTCTCAGGTAGAGTACCCACATCTCCCCTCCCGGCAGAGATCCGTTGCGGATACGAACCACGATACGGGCGATGAACAGGGACGCAAGGAACATGCCGAGGGCTATGAGCGCTTGAACATTTACTATAGGCATTCTTCACTCAACTTTCAGCTTCTGATAATGGAAATTAGGATACCCCATAAAAAAACGGAACGCCACTTAAAAAAAGATTTTTTCAGCAAATAGGCGAAGAAAAAAAAGAAAAAAATTCTTCTTCCACGAAAAAGATACCCTGGATTTTGCACCCAGGGTATCTACTATACCATTTTTTCTGGATATTTCGGTCATCGGAACGGGGGAATGGAAATCAGGACACTCCCGCTTCTCCCCTGCAGGCGGCGGATTCATCGTTCAGATGGATCTGCTTGAGAACCGATACGGCAACCTCCAGGGCCCGTTTCCCGTCGGTTATTCCCACAAGGGGCTGCTTCCCTTCCCGGACGCAGGTCACGAAATGCTGAAGTTCCAGTTTCAAAGGTTCGCTCTTCGGGAAGACGGGATGTTCGATGACTTCCACGAGGCTGCTGTTGTTCTGCCTGACGCACCGGTTGATGGACACGTCCTGGGTCTCATAGTCAATGGTCACATACCGTTCAGGTTCCATGATCTCGAGCTGACGCAGCCGTCTTTCCGAAACCCGGCTTACAAGGATGTGCGCCATGGATCCGTTTTCAAAGGAGATCTGGGCGGAAGCGATGTCTTCGTGATCGGACCGGATGCACCTCCCGGCGGCGGAAATCGCCGTGATTTCCGACCGGACAAGGGAAAGAATGATGTCGATGTCGTGAATCATCAGGTCCAGGACAACTCCAACGTCGCTGATGCGGGGAGAAAAGGGGCCGAGTCTCCGGGACTGAAGGAAAAGGGGTTCATGAACGATCTTCGATATGTACTGGACGGCACTGTTGAATCTCTCGATATGGCCTACCTGAAGGACAAGATCTGAGTCAGCCGCCATTCGAAGCAGGCTCTCGGCTTCGCTCACCGTGGTTGTCACCGGCTTTTCGATGAGGACATGGATACCGTTGCTCAGCGCTTTTTTCGCTATCTCGAAATGGAGGCTCGTGGGAACCACCACGCTCACGGCATCCGGCCTTGCCCGGGCGATAAACTCATCCATGTCAGTAAACCATGGAACGCCCAGATTGTCCCCTATGGCGGCTGCCCTGCTTTCGTTCTGATCGACGACACCTACGAGCTGTGTCCCGAGGAGTTCTGTGTATACCCTAGCATGGTGCTGTCCGAGATGCCCGACCCCGATGACGCCCAGCCTTTTCAGGTCCATGAACGGATCAACTCCTTTTGAGGCTTGAAAAAAACTTTCCCCGTACAGTATTCTCACGGGAGAAGCATCAAAAGTGGCAAGAGAAACCTATTCCATCCAGGCAAGAAGAAAAAGCCTGTTTTCCCTGTCCCCTTTTCTGTATGAATAGCATACATCATTATCCCTGAACGTGCACAAGGGGACGGAACAAATCATCTCATCAAGAATCCCGGCACCTTTGAGCTGTCTCCGGATTTCGCCGCCCAGGTCGAAAAAAACGTCATTCCCGTCTTCCGACACACAGTGCCGGGAAAAGGATTCAATGCCACGCTTCGTCCAGGGTTCGTCTTTTTTTCTGAAATAATGCTCCTTTCCGATTCCCGGACCAATCCAGGCCCAGGTTTCCGAAGGTTCAGCGCCCTTCTCCCCCAGAAGGGAACGGGCGGCCCTGCCCGCAATATTCTGCACGGTACCCTTGTATCCGGAATGAAGGAGAATGATCCGGGGAGAAGGGGAAAGGGAAGCGATAACCACCGGAAAACAGTCTGCAAACCGAAGAGAAGCCTCAATGCCGCTCCTGTCGACACAAACTCCGTCAGCGCTGGGCCGGGCCGGAAGGGTTGCCCCGGTGGAAGCGGCGATAACATCCGTTCCGTGAACCTGCTGCGGGGCCACAAGGGGTCCTTTCCGGGGGAAGGCGCCAAGCAGAAGCTCCCTGGAACGGCCGGGAACGCCGGAAGCCCGGTTCATGGCGGCTCCCTTCAGGAAGAGTCTTATGGAAAACCGTTTTTCATCTCCGGGAGGCAGAAAAACGATGGAATCGTTCACTGAAGAGCATTCAATTTTGTATGCCGGGCCGTTCACTTTCAAAAATGCAGCTCCTCTCTTCGTGAAAAGATCAGGGTGCGCATCCAGCCGATGAAATAGAGACTCCCGCAGCATACCGTGCCCTGTCTCGTCCGTTCAGAAGCCTTCAGGGCATCCAGGGGATCCGGAACGACCTCCACGGCATCCTCTTTCCAGCCGGCGTTCTTCGCAGCCTGCGCCAGCACGTAAGGATCGGCAGATCTCGGGTTGCCCGGAACGGACGTGCAGATCAGCCTGCCCGCTCCATTCAGCAGCAGGGAAAGACCTGCGGGAAAATCCTTGTCCTTCATGCAGGCGAAAACGACCGTCGGCTTTTTTTCGCCGTAAATCGCCCGGAGGCTCTCGACAAGCCTCATAATCCCGTCAGGGTTATGGCCTCCGTCAAGGACCAGCGGAGGGTCGGCCCTGAGTATTTCAAACCTTCCGGGCCAGCGTGCCTTCTCCGTTCCCCGTAGAAGGGCTTCTTCCGAGATGCGGTGGAAGCGTCCGGAGATGCCGAGCATACCCGCAACCGCCAGGGAACAGTTTTCAACCTGAAAGGAGCCATGCAGCGGTGTACGTATCTGATAGCGTTCCCCCCCGCAGAGGAGTGAAAAGGCTGTCCCCTCCTCCGAGACGGAAACGTTCTCCACCCGGATTTCTTCAGGAAGAACATGGGGAAAGGCGCCTGAGTCACGGGCTTTTTTCCGGAAAAGAGGAACAAGCCCCGAGGGTCTGCCCGAGAAAAACGCGGGTACTCCTTCCCTCATAACCGCGAACTTTTCTCCCGCAATCTTTTCAATCGTGTCGCCGAGGAAGTCCATGTGGTCCATGGAAATGGAGGTCACAAAGGTCAGGACGACGCTGCTCAGAAGGTTCGTCGCGTCAAGCCTGCCCCCGAGTCCGGCTTCCACCACGGCAATTTCCACCCTGTTCCGCGAGCAGAGAAGAAACGCCGCTGCCGTAACAAGTTCAAAAAAGGTGGGAGGATCGGCCCGCAGGATAACATCCGCCTCCAACGCCTTTTCAATATCATCCGCTGCCATGGTCCATTCTCCGAGAGAAAGGGGAGACCCGTCGATAAGAAGGCGTTCATCAGGGGATTCGAGATGGGGGCTGGTATAGAGGGCGGTCCTGTACCCCGACTCCCTGAGGATGGAGTCGGTGATGGCTGCAGTGGAACCTTTTCCGTTGGTCCCCACGATATGAACTGCCGGAAAGTCCTTCTCGGGATTTCCCAGCTTCTCCATCAGGCGGGAAATCCGGTCGAGCCCCGGGCGGATTCCCGCACTGGCGAGGGAAGAAAAAACGTTCTCCAGTTCTTCGAAGGACCGGGGCTTCCTGTTCATGGCAGTATCAGGAACGTCTCAGGCTTGACAGGTTTTCTTCAATCCTGGAAAGGCGGGCTTCATTTTCCGCGAGCCTGTCCTTTTCTTTCTCCACTACTTCCGCCGGCGCTCTGCTGACGAAATCTTCGTTGGCCAGCTTTCTTCTTCCGGCCTCGATATTTTTCCGGATTGCAGCCATCTCCTGGGTCAGTCGTTCAATTTCCGCACCGATGTCCAGGATATCCCCCACCACGAGACTGACTTCACCGCTCTCCATCTGGGACGAGAGAGAACCGGCCGGTTTTTCGTCCTTCGGCGAAAGAAGGGTGATCTTCCGTATTTTTGTGAGGGTTTCCATGATTGTTCCGTTCTCCCTGAGCACTTCGGCCAGAAGGGAATTCTCTTCCGTCTGAACAAAGGCCTGGTTCGCAAATGCCTGGGGTGCGATCCTGGATTCCGCCCTGAGATTTCTCAGGATACGGACCGTGTCCTGGAAAAACTCCATCTTCTCGGCAGCTCCCGGATACTCGGGCCTGTCTTCCCACCGGGGCCAGGCATTCTGTTCGATGAATCCCCCGCCGAAACCGAAGGTCTCCCAGAGTTCTTCGGTCACGAAAGGAATGAAGGGGTGAAGAAGCAGCAGGACATCCCGGAAAACTCCGGAAATCACTGTCTGGGTTGCCTGTTTTCTTTCGGGGCCTTCATCGCCCCTGAGGGCCGGCTTGGAAAGCTCGAGATACCAGTCGCACAGGTCCCCCCACACGAAATCGTACAGAAGGCGCGCCGCCTCACCCGTCCCGAAGCTGTCCAGAAGCCGTGACACTTCGCCGCAGACGATCTTCGTCCTGGCAAGAATCCACCGGTCATGGAGGGCCAGCGGGGAGCCGGCCGGAAGCTCCGAAAGGCGGACGCCGTCTTCCAGGTTCATCAGGGCAAACCGGGACGCGTTCCAGATTTTGTTCATGAACAGCCGGTAGGTTTCTATCTTGCCGGTGCTCAGAAGAATGTCCCGTCCCTGGACCGTGAGGGCCGCCAGGGTCATCCGGAGGGCGTCAGCGCCGTATTTGTCGATCATGTCGAGGGGGTCGATGACGTTGCCGCTCGACTTGCTCATCTTCTGCCCCTTCTCGTCGCGGATGAGGGCGTGGATGTACACATCTCTGAAGGGAACCTCGTCCATGAACTCGAGGCCCATCATGATCATCCGGGCGACCCAGAAGAAGATGATGTCGAATCCCGTGACCATGAGGGACGTGGGGTAATAGAAATCAAGGTCTTCCGTCCCGTCGGGCCACCCGAGGGTCGAAAAAGGCCAGAGGGCACTGCTGAACCAGGTATCGAGAACATCCTCGTCCTGGACTATCTTCGTGGAACCGCACTTTTCACAGGCAGCCGGGTCGTTCTCAGACACCGTTATATGACCGCAGTCTTCGCAGGTCCACGCGGGGATTCGGTGCCCCCACCAGAGCTGCCGGGAAATGCACCAGTCCCGGATATTCTCCATCCACTGGAAATACACCTTTTCCCACTGCTGCGGTGCCCAGCGTATTCTGCCATCCTCCACGGCCCTGACCCCGGCCTCGGCCAGGGGCTTTGCCTTCACGAACCACTGCTCGGAGAGATAGGGCTCCACCACGGTGCGGCACCTGTAGCAGTGCCCCACGGAATGGACCATGTTCTCCGTCTTTTCCAGAAATCCGGAGTTTCGTAGGTCTTCTTCGGCCTTCTTTCTCGCCTCTTCTATGGAAAGCCCTTCGTACCCCGGGGCCAGGTCATTCATGAAGCCATGCTCATCAATCACCTGCACCTGCTCGAGGCTGTGGCGCTGACCGACGAGAAAATCGTTGGGGTCATGGGCCGGCGTGATCTTGACGCAGCCGGTGCCGAACTCCGGATCGACCATGATGTCCTCGATCACGGGGATTTCCCGCCCGCCGAGGGGTACCCGGACTTTCCTTCCGGCAAGGGCCGCCTTTTCCGACCTCGGGTGAACGGCTATGGCCACGTCCCCCCAGATGGTTTCCGGGCGTGTGGTGGCGACGATCAGCCAGCCGTCGCCGTCGACGAAGGGATACCGGACATGGTAAAACTTCCCTCCGTGCTCTTCGTGCTCCACCTCGATGTCGGAGAGGGCTGTGTGACACCGGGAGCACCAGTTGATGATATATTTCCCCTTATAAATGAGCCCTTTTTTGTACAGGCGGACAAAGACCGTCCTGACAGCCCGGGAGAGCCCCTCGTCGAGGGTAAAACGCTCCCGGTCCCAGTCGCAGGAATTGCCGAGCTTCTTCATCTGGTTGATGATACGGCTGCCGAACTCTTCCTTCCACTCCCAGACCCTCCGGACGAATTCGTCCCGTCCGAGGTCGTGCCGTGATTTTCCCTCCCCCGCTATCCTCCGCTCCACCACGTTCTGGGTTGCGATTCCCGCGTGGTCCGTTCCGGGAAGCCAGAGGACGTTGTATCCTCTCATTCTCTTGTACCTGCAGAGAATATCCTGAAAAGTGTGGTTGAAGGCGTGCCCCATGTGAAGGGAGCCGGTCACGTTGGGAGGAGGAATGACGATGGAAAAGGCACTTGACTTGTCGCCGCCGGGCCGTGCCTTGAAAAGTCCTTTTTCCATCCACGAGGCATACCATTTGTCCTCTATAGGTTTGGGATCGTACGCTTTGGCCATTTTTTCCAGGATATCAGACATGACGAAACTCCCTCCGTTGCGTAGATTTACTCTTCCGGTGATCCCTCTGGCGACGGCCGTTCTCCTGAGGTGAGGTACTGCTCGAGAAAAAGCCTCAGGTCCTGAATGCCGTCTCCCTTTTCCGCCGACGTGATGATCGGTACGTCCACCGATTTCAGGCCGTTCCGGATATATTTCTGGAGCGTACCTCTTCTGGCGCCCTTTGAAATTTTATCCCCTTTGGTGAAAACTACAAGCAGGGGGAGTTCCAGGTGGGAAAGCCAGTCCTGGAGAGCCGTGTCGTTGGCGAGCAGCCCGTGTCTGAAATCGGCGAGATGAAGCACGAGCGCCAGCGATTCCCTGTTCGAAACATAGCTGTCGATGAGGGCCGACCACTGGTTCCGCTCTCCCTTGCTTCTGGACGCGTACCCGTAGCCGGGAAGGTCCACCAGCCTGAAGGGACCTGCCGGACTTTCCACGGCGAAAAAGTTGATGCTCCTCGTTTTTCCCGGAGTTGCGCCCACGTGGGCCAGGCGGCTTCCCAGAAGCATGTTCACGAGACTTGACTTGCCCACGTTCGATCTGCCCGCCACGGCTATTTCGGGAACGTTCTGAACAGGGAACTGGTCCGGCCGAAATGCCGTCGCTTCGAGGCGGACCTTCCAGTGTACCCTCATTTTCCCTCCGCTCTCTCGAGGGCGAAGTCGAACACTTCCGCCACCCGTTCGACGTACCTGAAGGAAAGGCCGTCCCTGGACCATTCCGGGATTTCCTCCACATCGGGCCTGTTGGCCGCCGGAAGGATGATGTTCTTTATCCCCTGGCGCTTCGCCGCCAGGATCTTGTCCCGTATCCCCCCCACCGGAAGGACTTTTCCCTGAAGGGAGATTTCCCCCGTCATGGCGATTCCCGGCAGAACAGGGCTCTTCCGGACGGCGGAGAGCATGGCAAGAGCCATGGTGATCCCTGCCGAAGGACCGTCCTTGGGAATGGCTCCCTCAGGGACATGGAGGTGAACATCTATTGTTTTCCAGTCCACTCCTCCGATGCCGAATTCTTCACTGTTCGCCCGGAGAAAGCCGAGGGCCGTCTGGGCGGATTCCTGCATCACCGAACCAAGGTTGCCCGTCAGGGTGACGTCGCCCTTCCCTTTCATGGTAACCGCCTCGATGACAAGAACGTCTCCTCCCGTCTCGGTCCACGCCAGGCCGACAGCCGTACCGGTCTCCTTCTTTTTCGGAAGCCGGAGGTCATATTGCCTGGGAGGCCCAAGGTATTCTTTCAGTTCCCTGGGGCCCACGGTCACGGAACCTTCGAAGTCCTCTCCCTTTTCAACCAGTTTCATGGCGATTTTCCTGCATATGGTCGAAAGCTCTCTTTCCAGTCCCCTGACGCCCGCTTCCCTGGTATATTCGCTTATCAGCTGTTCCAAACCCTTAGGGGTCACCTTCACCTGCTTCGGCGACAGGCCGTGCTCCGTAAGAATTCGGGGAAACAGGTGTCTCTTAGCGATCCTGGTCTTTTCCTGCCAGACGTACCCCGGTATTTTGATGACTTCCATCCTGTCGAGCAGCGGACGGGGAATTGTATGGGTCACGTTGGCGGTGGTGATGAAGATCACGTCGCTGAGGTCCACCGGCACCTCCATGAAATGATCGGTGAAAGCGCCGTTCTGTTCCGGGTCCAGCACCTCGAGCAGGGCGGCGGAGGGGTCTCCCCTGAAGTCCTGCCCCATCTTGTCGATCTCGTCCATGAGCAGCACCGGATTCCTTACCCCGGCCTGCCGGATTTTTTGTATGATCCGCCCCGGCATGGCACCGACGTAGGTTCTGCGGTGACCCCGTATCTCTGCCTCGTCCCTCATGCCGCCGAGGGACATGCTGACGAATTTTCTTTCAAGAGCGCGGGCGATGGATTTCCCGAGGGAGGTTTTTCCCACCCCAGGAGGACCGACGAAACAGAGCACCTGTCCTTTCATCCTGTTCGAGGCAAGCTTCCGAACGGCGAGGAACTCGAGGATCCGTTCCTTGACCTTTTCCAGGCCGTAATGGTCTTCCTCCAGGACTTTTGCAGCCCTGACGATGTCGATGTTGTCAGGGGAGAACCTGCTCCACGGAAGGGCCACCAGCCAGTCAATGTAGGTCCTGACCACCGTGGCTTCAGCGGACATGACCGGCATTTTCGAGAGCCGGTCAAGCTCGTGGAGGGCCTTGTTTCTCGAAACCTCGGGCATGTCCGCTTCTTCTATCTTCCCACGGAGCTCCTCGATCTCCGACGGTGCCTCGTTCTGGCCGAGTTCGTCCTGGATGATCTTCAACTGTTCCCTGAGATAGTATTCCTTGTGTCCCCGCTCCACTTCCTGGCGTACCTTGTCCTGGATGTCATGCTCCAGCTGGAGAATGTCAATTTCCTCGAGAAGGAGCTTCAGGATGAACTTGAGGCTTTTTTCGGGATCAATCATTTCGAGCAGCCGCTGTTTCCGTTCAACCTTGATGGACAGGTGCGAGCTGACAAGGTCGGAAATCTGCCTCGGGTCATCGACGTTCATCACCGTGACGAGGACCTCCGCCGGAATCCTCGGGTGGAGGGTCACATACTTGTCAAACTGTTCGAGGACACTCCGCTTCAAGGCCTCGAGGTTCGGAGAAAGGCTCTCGTCCCACGGAAGGGGCACCACGTCAGCCTCGAGAGCCTCCTTGCCCCTGCTGAAGGATTCAACCCTGACCCTTTCGACTCCCTCGATGAGTACTTTGGTCGTTCCGTCGGGAATACGCACCATCTGCAGGATAGAGCAAAGAGTGCCCACTGTGTAGAGATCCTCTACCCGGGGATCGTCAATCTGCATATCCTTCTGGGCGACAACGAGGATGTTTCTGTCCTGGAGCATGGCCATTTCGATGGCCTTCAGGGATCTCGGGCGCCCCACAAAAAGGGGGGCTATGATCCCGGGGAAAACCACGATGTCCCGTATGGGGAGGACGTAGCAGCGGCGAGTACTCTCCATGGGTCAGGCGACCTCCTTGGAGCTCTTTCCTTCAAGGATGGGATCCTTCATCCCCTCCACGGCCTCTTTCGTGATGATGACCTTCCGGACTTCCCTGCTCCTGGAGGGAATATCGTACATCAGTTCCATCATGAGGTTTTCAAGAATGGACCGAAGCCCCCTGGCTCCGGTGTTTTTCTCGTTCGCCTTCATGGCGATGCTTCTGACGGCTTCATCAGTGAACTCAAGGGAAACCCCCTCCATGGAGAAGGTCTTCTGGTACTGCCGGATAAGGGCATTCTTCGGCTCGGAGAGAATCCGGACAAGCGCGTCGGCGTCCAGTTCTTCGAGCGGAACAAGCACCGGAAGGCGCCCGACGAGTTCCGGAATGAACCCGTAGGTCATGAGATCCTCCGGCTGTATCTGCTTCATGATCTCGTATCTCCGGGCGTCGTGTTTTCCCATGATGTCGCCGCCGAAACCGATGAGTTTTTTGTTCACCCTGCGCCCGATGATCTCCTCCACGCCGTCAAAGGCTCCACCGCAGATAAAGAGAATGTTTGACGTGTCGATCTGGATAAAATCCTGGTACGGGTGCTTCCGGCCGCCCTTGGGAGGAACGTTGGAAACCGTCCCCTCGAGAATCTTCAGCAAGGCCTGCTGCACACCTTCCCCGGAAACATCCCGGGTGATGGATGCGGACTCTGATTTCCTGGACAGCTTGTCGATTTCGTCTATGTAGATTATTCCCCGCTGGGCTGCCTTCACGTCATAATCGGCAGCCTGGAGGAGCTTCACAAGGATATTCTCCACGTCCTCGCCCACATATCCCGCCTCTGTAAGCGTAGTGGCATCGGCGATGGCAAAGGGAACGTTGAGTTTTTTCGCCAGAGTCTGGGCGATAAGGGTTTTGCCGCACCCTGTAGGTCCGAGAAGCAGCACGTTGCTTTTCTGGAGCTCCACGTCGGCATCTTTCCCGAGATTGTTGCTGATGCGCTTGAAATGATTGTAGACCGCTACGGAAACGCTCTTTTTCGCCCACTCCTGGCCAATGACATACTGGTCGAGGAAGGCCTTTATCTCCCTCGGCTTCGGGGCTTCGGCCATGGGGATGAAATGATCCGCCTCACTGCCCGTCTCTTCCGCTTCCTCATTGAGAATGAGATTGCAGAGGTGGACACACTCATCGCAGATATAGACACCTGGCCCGGCTATAAGCTTCTGGACTTCGTCCTGCCCCTTCCCGCAGAAAGAGCACCTGGAACTGCCACCCTTTCCTCTTCCGTTTCCTTTATCGTCAAATTTAAACACGAAACTCTCCCTCCCTGGAGCCTCCCGAAGATACAGCAACAAGGGAGCACCTCGCGGGCTCCCTTGAAGTCTTATCGGAAAGGCTTCGTTGCGAGGAGCAATGGCTACCTCGAATGGATGACTTTATCTATGATCCCGTATTTCAGGGCCTCGTCGGGAGACATGAAGAAGTCTCTCTCCGTGTCGGCCGCAATCTTTTTCTTCGTCTGTCCGGTATGCTGGACAAGTATATCATTCAGGCGGTCGCGGAGCTTCAGTATTTCCCGTGCGTGGATCTCCACTTCCGTTGCCTGACCCTGGGCGCCCCCAAGAGGCTGGTGAATCATGACCCTCGCGTTCGGGAGAGCGAGCCGCTTCCCCGGGGCGCCCCCGGCGAGGAGAATGGCGGCCATGCTCGATGCCTGGCCGATGCAGATAGTCGATACCGGGCTTTTTATGTACTGCATTGTATCGTAGATGGCCAGCCCTGCGGTGACATACCCTCCGGGGCTGTTGATATACAGGTGGATATCCTTTTCCGGGTCTTCGCTTTCCAGAAAGAGGAGCTGGGCAACCACGATGTTTCCCGTGTGTTCATCTATTCCTTCACCGAGAAAGATAATCCTGTCCTTGAGGAGCCGGCTGTAAATATCATAGGTCCGTTCTCCTCTGCCGGTCTGCTCGACCACGTACGGTATCAGCATGCTGGGTGCCCTCCTTCGGGAATCAGCCGTTCTGCTCCTCTTCAGCCTCCGGAGCGGCCCCGTCGGTAACCCGGACCGCCTCCATGATAGCTTTCACGGTCTTTCTGTACTTGATCCTGTTCGCCACTTCCATAAGGCGCTTCTCGTCCTTGAAAAGACTGTTGACAAGCCTGTCGGCGTCAATTTTATAGGTCGAGGCCATGGTGGCCATCTCCGCTTCGAAGTCTTCCTTTTCCACGGAAACTTTCAGGTCTTCCGCTATCCTGTCGAGAACAAGAGACCGGCGGACAATGGTTTCAGCCTGCTTCCGGATCTCCTCCTCGTACTGCTCTTTCGCGGTTCCGGTCTCCTGAAGGTATTCCTCCATGGAGATGTTCCGGTTGCGCTGAATCCTCTCCTCGTCTTCTTTCTTCATGGCTTCGACCTGCCTGGAGATCAGAGTTTCAGGAACATCGAGCCCGGCTTTTCCGGAAATCAGCTCCACGGCGTCGTACTCGGCCCTGGACTGGTTTTCTGCCTGCATTTTCTCGTGGATTCTCTTTCTGACCTCTTCACGGAATTCTTCTTCCGAAGCACATTCCCGCTGGAGAATCTTTTCGAAAAATTCCGGCGTGAGCTCAGGGAGCACCCTCTCCTTCACTTCCGTGACCGTCATGTCATAGCGGAGGGTTTTGCCCACGAGGTTTTTCTCCGGGTAGTCCTCCTCGACCATCACTTCAGCTTCCGCCCGTGAGCCCGCTTCTTTGCCGAGCAGGGCATCCCTTATCTCGGCTCTCACGGAGGACTGGGAGAGATCCAGGGTGGTCGTATCAGGCCCGTGCCGTTCTTCTTCCCCGTTTTCTCCCGAAAGGATGGTGAAGTATTCTATGGCCACGGTGTCAGTCCCGGAAACGGGACGTCCCTCCACCGGAACCAGGGTGGAATTCTGTCTCAGAATTTCCTGGACGGTCCCCTCCACCGTTTCGTCTGAGACATCGGCAACCGCCCGTTCCACCGATATATCCTCCAGTTGGGGAAGGGTGATCTCCGGGGTCACCTCGAAGGTCAGCACCACTTCCACGGGGCTGCCCTCCTCCATTTTCTCAATCTTTACCGACGGCTCGTCAATTAGGTCAAGCTCATACTCCTTCACGATTTCTTCTATAGCGTCGGGGAGCATTGCCTCCAGAGCCTCGGCGAATATGGCCTGCCTGCCGAACCGCATCTCAAGAATTTTTCTGGGGGCATGCCCTTTCCTGAATCCAGGAACGTTCACCTTGGACGCAAGCTCTTTAACTGCCTTGTCAACATTTTTGGCGAATTCACCCGGTTCAAACTCCACCTTGATGGAGAGAACGTTTTTTTCCTGGGAAAGCATCTCGGATCTCATACTGTCGCAACCCCTTTCAGCACTGATTCGTACTGTTGTGATATCTGCTCGAACTGCATGTATGGTCCATCTCTTCTTCAAAGAAAGAGAAAAAAATATGCGGAAGGTATTTTACACGGAAAAAGGGCCGAATGCAAAAGAAAGGAGATTTTCCCGTACAAAACCACCACTGTGTCAAAAAACAAGAAAAAGGCAGCGGAATTAACCGCTGCCTTATGGGTCTGCTCTTTTGAGAAAGGGCTAGAGCTTTACAACGTCAGCAGCCTGATCTCCCTTGGATCCCTGGGTGATCTGGAAAGACACCCGCTGACCTTCGTCAAGAGTCTTGAATCCGTCACCCTGGATGGCGCTGTAATGGACGAAAACGTCCCTGCCATCGTCGCTGGTGAGAAATCCGTAGCCCTTTGTCGCGTTGAACCACTTAACTGTTCCCTGGGTTGTCAAATTTGTTCCTCCTAGATGTGTTCACTTTTTGCTGACGGCGCCTGTCAACCAGAAGATAATAATTGGAATTCCTCCTTCTGTCAAGTCGGACTTTTCCGCCCAAATCAACATAGGTGACTTTCCCCCGCTCGTCAGTTCTGAAGGAGGGACAGGAGAAATTTCCTCACGAGGTTTCCCGTCACAGTTTTCCGGAATTCTCCCGACTTCCTGGGGTTGATCTCCCGGGAGGCACTGTCCGCTGCATCGTCTGCCAGTTCGGCCGACAGCCTTTTGCCGGAAAGGGACTTCTCCGTTTCCGGAAGGCGGACCGGAAAGGCGGACATGCTTCCGGCAGCTATTCGTACATCCTTCAGAGTCCCTTCCTCCAGAACGGCGGAACAGGCGACGGAAATCCTGGAAAGGGTCAGGGCTGCCCTGGAACCCCGCTTGTAAAACGCCTGACGCAAAGTCGCCGGAGGAATGGATAGTGACACGCCCAGAAGCATTTCATCATTTTTTAGGACCGTTTGCCTGTATCCGGCAAAAAACTCCTCTATGGGGACCAGCCGTTCACCCCGGAGGCTCCCCAGAATGACCGAAGCGCCGAGAACCAATAGCGGGACAGGAAGGTCGGCGGCTCCCGAGGCGGAGGCCAGGTTGCCCCCCAGAGTGGCCCTGTTCTGCACCGCCCTGGCCCCACTCAGTTCAGCCGCCCGGGCAAGGGCGGGGAAAAGGGAGAGCACGTCGGGATGTTCCATGATCATGCTGTCGCTGGCGCAGGCCCCGACGAACAGCTTTCCGTCCTTCCGGGTGATCGCCCTGAGCTCCTCCAACCGGGAGAGGTCGAGCACCTTCTTCACCTCAACCTTTCCGTTCTTCAGGTCAGGAAAGAAATCCGTCGTTCCGGCGAGGAAAGTTATTTCATCACCGTATTCGGCCCGTATTTCCATGGCTTCAGCGATAGAGGAAGGCTGGAAGAAGGATTTCCTTTCCTCATCGGAAAACTCCGGCGGATAATCGCACACCGGTCCGGCGAAAGGCGGTATTCCTTCCCCGTACCCCATGCCGGCGGCCTTTTCCACGGCCCTGATGATTTTCTCGTAGCCCGTGCAGCGGCACAGGTTCCCTGCGAGGCCCGTTCTGATCGCGGGACGGTCCGGGTGAGGAATGCGGGCGAGAAGAGCCCTGGAGGCCATCACCATTCCGGGAATGCAGAAGCCGCACTGTACGGCCCCCTCCTCCAGGAACGCCTTCTGGAGTATGTCCGGGTTCTCCGGCGCCCCCAACCCTTCTGCGGTGAGAACGGTCCGTCCGTGGACCTGGATCGCAGGCACCATGCACGAGTTGACAAGCTCTCCGTCGAGAAGAACGGCGCATGCGCCGCACTCCCCCTCCCCGCATCCTTCCTTTGCGCCCGTCAGTCCAAGGTTCCGCAATATATCGAGAAGCCGGTCCAGGGGGCGGGCATCAAGCACCCGGAGCGTCCCGTTGATGACACAGGTTATTTTCATTTTTCTCCTGCCTTCCGTTCCTGCTTTTTTCCCCGGAGAAGGGAATGCAGATATTCACCTGCTACCGGTATTTCTTCGGGAAAGACTCCAGCGGCATGCCCGACGGCGGCGACAAGGGCCGGAGCGCCGGAATCCATGGGAAGCTCGCCGAGTCCCTTCGCTCCGTAAGGTCCCCATGAGAAGGGCACTTCCTGGAGATCCACGGAAAAGTCCGGCGTATCAAGAGTCGTCGGGATAAGGTACTGGTTGAGGTGCGCCGCTGTATAGCTTCCGTTTTTCATCCCCACATCCTCGAGGTACGCGTAGCCGAAAGCCTGGAGAGATCCTCCTTCGATCTGGCCTTCAGCGAGGACGGGGGAAATTGCCTTCCCCATCTCGGCTGAGATATAGGCCTTCCGGGGCATTATTTCGAAGGTGTCCATGTCCACCTCGACCTCCACCACGTCGGCGATCCAGGCGTAGGCCTTGTAAGCGTCACCGGTGTAGGATGCTTCATCCCATGAGAATCCCGGAACCGGCCGGTATTGTACCGTAGCCGAGAGAATGCCGGGGAAGGAGGCAAGCCGCTTTGCCATGTCGAAGAACGGGATCCGGTCATTTCCGCCTGCGGTGAAAGCTCCCTTATCGAAAGAAAACCGCTTCCCGGCAAACTCTTCAAGTTCGGCGGCTTTTTCCGCCATCTGCTCCACAAGGGAGATGCATGCGTCCTGGACCGTTTTCCCCACGTACATGGTTGTCCTTGACGCTACCGTGGGGCCGCTGTTCGGGACCACCGACGTATCGGGAACATGGTGGACCACGCTCTCGAGGTCGAGACCCAGGGTCTCCGCGGCAATCATGGGAAGGACTGTGGATGCCCCCTGGCCCATTTCAACGCTGCTCACCAGCACCTCCACCTTTCCGCCCCCAGTCACCCGGACGGACGCCGATCCGCTGATGGTCTCCTCCCCGCTCCCGGTAAAACCGCCGCCATGAAGGCCGAGGGAGAGGCCTATCCCCTTCCTGAAAAAGGGATTCTTTCTGTTTTCTTCGTCGAACAGACGCCGTTTCTCCCTGTATCCGGACATTTCAACAACCTTGTCCAGGACGAGCTCCGCCGACATCCCTTCATCCAGAACCTGCCCGTAGGGAAAGGAGGATCCGTTTTTCAGAAGGTTTTTCTTCCTGAGATCCAGGGGGTCCATTCCGAGGGCTTCCGCAATCCTGTCCATGTGCCGTTCGATGGCAAAATTGCTCTGTGGGACCCCGAACCCCCTGTAGGCACCGTTGGGGGGCGTGTTTGTCGCCACGGCCCTCGCCCTGACCGAGACATGGGGAATGAAATAGCACCCTGTGGCATGCAGGATGGAGCGGGAGAGCACCACTTTGCTCATGGTGGTAAAGGCGCCTCCGTCAAGAACGATGTCGATTTCAGCCGCTGTCAGGGTTCCGTCCTTTTTCACCCCTGTCCGGTGCCGGATGACCGACGGGTGCCGCTTGGTGGTGCAGAGAAGATCTTCCTTCCTGTCGTAGACCATCTTTACCGGCCGTCCGCTCTTCAGTGCCAGAAGAGCGGCGTGGAGCCCGAGAATGGACGGATAGTCCTCTTTCCCTCCGAAAGCTCCCCCTGTAACAGTCTGGCGTACCCTGACCTTTTCGGGAGGAAAGCCCAGAGCCTTGACCAGGGCGGAGTGAACATAATAGGGACACTGCATGGAACCGATGACCTCCAGGGAACCGTCCTCCCCGGGAAGGGCCGCCATTCCCTGGGTTTCGAGATAGACATGCTCCTGGTGTTTTGTCCTGTAGGTCCCCTCCACGATGAGGTCGGCGGTTTCGAATGCCTCCGCGGCATTCCCGGAGGCAATCGAATATTCGTCCATGATGTTGTTTTCGCCCCAGATGACCTGGGTGCAGGCGATAGAGTCCTCCACGGTGAGGATGGGAGGCAGTTCCTCAACGTCCAGCGAAACTGCAGCAAGGGCTTCTCCGAGCGTTTCCTGGTCCGGAGCCGCCACCAGGGCAACCGCCTGGGTCGGGAAAGAAATGAGAAGGTCGGCAAGGGCAGGATAATCGTCCCGGATCATGGAAACCGCATTGATTCCCGGTAGGTCCCGGGCTGTCACCAGAACGACACGGCCCCAGTCAAAAGATGGATCGAGCCGGATTTCCCGTAATTTCCCCCTCGGCACCTGAGCGCGCACCGTTCCGCCGATCCAGCACCCGTCGATGTTCAGGTCGTCCAGGAACTGTGCTCTACCACACGCTTTTGCCAGGCCATCGGTTCTCGGAACCGGAGAACCCACTACGGCCGTTGTCTCATCCAACAGGGGCTCCTCCTTTCTACTTCAGACCCGATCGGGCGTTCCTGGCCATCACGTTTCTCAGGTACTGGCCCCGGACGTCCTCAATGGAGGCAATTCCAGAGGAATCCATCCACTCTCCCATCTCCCGGGCCACCTTTCCGTAAATTTCCGGCCCGTTCTGTATGGCCGCGGAACAGATCTGCACCAGGGAGGCTCCTGCCATGATGAACTGAAGGGCATCCCTGCCGGTGCAAATTCCTCCCACGCCGATAACGGGCTTCGGCTGGACCGATGCTATCTGGTAGACAATGCGGAGGGCAATGGGACGGATGGGAGGTCCCGAAAGCCACCCCTGGCCGTAGGTCGAGCCCAGTGGAGGCTTTGCCGTGTCAATGTCGAAATCCAGGGCCGGCCCGAAGGAATTGATGGCCACAAAACCGTCCACGATGTCCGCAGCTCTTACTGCCAGCTCCTCGATATCCGGAGTATTGGGAGAAATTTTCATCCAGACGGGAACGGATACAGCCTCCCGGAGGGCTATTGCCACGTCCAGGAGAGGATCAAGGGATTTTCCCGTATAGTGGGTGGAAAACTCGATGATGTCGGGCCCGACTTCTTTTTCCAGCAGCCTGCCCAGGGTTCGTACATCCTCCGGCGAGTAGCCGATGGACGCGATGAGGGGAACCCCGGCCCGCTTAACTTCCCGGTAGGCTTCCAGGTAGTCCTCCACCGGCGTCTCGGCCCAGGTTTCACAGTTCAGAAGGCCGCCGCATGAGGCTTTTCGTATGGTGGGCCTCGGGTCCTTCGCGGGAACCACGGAGACCGTTTTTGTGACGATTCCTCCGGCTCCGCCGGCCACGGCTTCCTGCAGCCTGACGGCCGTACCCACATTCGGACCTGCGGCTGTCAGCACCGGATTGGAAAAAAAGACATCATGTACCCTAGAAGAAAGATCCGCCATGATTTCGCCTCCCTGAACTCACAAATTTCGAAAACGGAGCGATTGGGCAGATGCCGCCCTTTTGGCCCGGAACCGGAGAGAATTCATGTCGTGGCCTGGAAACTCTCCCTTCCGCCAGAGGATTTTGCCGTTGACTGCCGTGAGATGAGCTTTCCCTCCCTTTGCACCGAAGAGGATGTGGCCGAGAAGGTTTGCCTCTGAAACCGGAGAAAGGGGAATGTAATCGAGAACCGCAATATCCGCTGCAGCTCCAGGCCGGAATCCCGTCCGTACCTGAAGGTGCTTCTGAAGTATTTTTTGCGGATACCGGAACATCATGTCAGCCATCCTGGAATAGGGTTCACCGCCTCCGGCTCCGAGGAGCAGGTAGGAACGGAGAGCGGCCACCAGGTCTCCCGACATTCCGTCCGTCCCGAGAAGATGACCGGGAAGCCTGTCCCTGTCCGGCTTTCCGACCCGGTTGTTTGCATTGGATTCAGGATTCAGGACAACCACGGGCCTGATCTCCCCGAGAAGGGAATAATCCTTCTCCGAGAGATGGACACAATGGATCAGGAAACTGTCCCCGTCCAGGAGACCGAAGGAGTTCAGGCGGTCCACCGGGCCCTCATACCCCTGTTCCCGGCAGAAGGCAAGATCTTCCGGAGCCTCCCCGCAATGAACATGAACTGCCATTTCCGGCGGTTTTTCCTCTGAAATGAAGGAGAGGGTCTCCTCGGAAAGGGTCAGGTTGGCGTGGAGACCGAACATCCCCCCAAGAAAGGGGTCGCTGCGATGCTTCTCCCAGAAGGAAAGGTTCTCCGCCACCTGGCGCTTCATGGCCTCTTTTCCCTGACGGTCCGATGTTTCCAGGCAGAGCACTGCCCGGATCCCCGCTTGGCAAACGGCTTCAGCGGCTACGTCGAGGCTTCCGCTGTCAAGGTTCATTGAAGCGTGATGGTCAAAAACAGAGGTCACCCCGAAGGAGAGAGAATCCAGGGCTCCCATAAGTACTGAATAATAGAGCGACTCCTCGTCGATCACCCTGTCCAGCCTCCACCAGAGGTTCTCGAGAATCTCCGGAAAGGTCTCCGTCGGACCCGACGGAGAGATTCCCGGGGCGAAGAAAGAATACAGGTGATGGTGGAAATTCACGAATCCCGGAAGGATCAGCCGTCCTTCCACGTCGTAGAAGGGTACGTCGTCCTTCCTGACCGTTTCCCAGGGTCCGATCTCCGCGACTTTGCCGTCGGAGACGAGCAGGGCTCCGTCTTCTATGAACAGCCCCGATCCGTCGGCCACGACGCCCCTCCCGATGACGTAGTCCGGGCTGTCGCCGAATTTCCCGGTCATTTGACACCTTTGATCGCTGCGAGCACCTTCTCGGGGGTCAGCGGAAGGTCATAGATTCTTCTGCCCGTGGCGTCAAAAATGGCGTTGGCGATGGCAGGCGCCGGTCCGTTGATGCCTATCTCGGAAATGGATTTGGCACCGTAGGGGCCCGTAGGCTCGTCCGATTCCGCCAGGATGGTCTTCATTTCCGGCATGTCCAGGGTACCGAAAATCTTGTAGTCCCAGAAGGAGCTGTTCGTCATCTTCCCCCTCGGGTCGAAGAGATACTGCTCCGTGAGGGCGTAGCTTATGCCGTTCATGGTGGCCCCCTCGATCTGACCCTCGGCGAGGACGGGGTTGATCGGCCTCCCGCAGTCTCCGGCCGAGACGAACTTCACCAGGCGGACCTTTCCTGTTTCCAGGTCCACGTCCACCTCGGCAAAGTGAGCCATAAAGGGCGCCGGCGATTCATCTCCCGTATAGGAGGCGCCTGCCTGGATCTGGAACTGGTCGTGGCTGTACATGGCGAAACAGGCGATTTTCGAGAAGGGGGCTTCCTCTCCGGATTTCCTGTTCACCACGACCCCTCCGTCACCGAGGGAAAGGGAATCAGCCGAGGCACCCATGAGAACGGCGGCAGCGGACAGAATCTGGTCCCTGATCTTTCCGGCGCAGCGGAGCACCGCCTGGCCCGAAACGTAGGTGGTAGAGGAAGCGTATGCCCCGGTGTCAAAGGGCGTAAGATCCGTGTCGGAGGAAAGAATAAGGATCATTTCCACGGGAACCTTCAGCGTTTCCGCCGCGATCTGGCTGAGGATGGTGTCAGACCCCGTGCCGATATCCGTAGCCCCCACATACAGGTTGAAAGAACCGTCGTCGTTCATCTTCATGGAAGCGCTTCCCATGTCCACTTTCGGGATGCCCGAACCCTGCATTGAAACGGCGGCGCCCACACCCTTGACCCACGAGCCGGAGGTGATCCTCTTTCCCCGGAGCCTGCTCCAGCCGATTTCCTCGGCCCCGCGGTCCAGGCACTCCGAAAGCTTGCACGACTTGATGATCTGGCTGACCCCTTCGGTTCCTTCTCCGATGGCCTTGAAAACTTCGGAGGTTTCACCCTCGCGGATATGCCACTTCTTCACGTAGTCAACGAAATCCAGGCCGAGTTTTCTGCAGATGCTGTCCACGTGCTGATTAAAGGCAAAATACCCCTGGGTGGCGCCATATCCCCGATAGGCTCCTCCAACCGGGAGGGTGGTGTAGACCGCTCTTCCGGTGAAGGAGACATTGGGTATCTTGTTGAACATGGGCAGAACCTTCGATCCCGCGTTAGAGAGCACCGTCAGGGCATGGGCACCGTAGGCGCCGGTATTCATGATGTCGTTCATTTCCAGGGCGGTTATGGTGCCGTCCTTCTTTACGCCGGTCTTTATGCGTACCCTCATGGGATGCCTGGTTCTCGCGGTGGTGAAGACTTCATGGCGCGAAAGCTCGGCCTTTACGCTCCTTTTGTATTTCCATGCCGCCAGGGCGACGTAGGGCTCGAGGATGATCTCCTGCTTGCTGCCGAAGCCTCCGCCGATCCTGGGCTTTACAACCCTGATCATGTGGGCGGGTATACCCGTCACCCTGCTGACCGTTCTCCGGGCATGGAAGGGAACCTGGGTCGATGAGTAGATGACCAGCCTGCCTTTTTCGTCAAAGGTGGCCGTGGCCGCATGGGGTTCCATGGCGCAGTGGTTTGTATAGTGGGTCCTGTAGGTTTCCTCTTCGACAAAATCCGCCTCGGCGAAACCCTTTTCCACGTCGCCGAAGGAAAAAAGCACCTCCCCCGCAACATTCTCTTCCGGCCGGTACGGCACGGGAAGAGGAGCGAAAGCGCCATCTCCGTGGAGACAGGGTACCCCCGGATCCATGGATTTTTCCGGGTCGAAGAGGGGTTCGAGCTGCCTGTACTCCACCCGAACGGCACCTGCCGCCTCCCGGGCAGCCGCAGGAGATTCCGCCAGCACCGCACCGACGATATCGCCCACATAGCGAACACTCTTGTTGAAGAGGGCGGTATCGTAGGGAGAAGGTTCGGGATACCCCTGGCCGGCCGTGGTATAGAGGTCCGACGGGGTGTTGCCCGAGTGAAAGACGTCCACGACGCCCTCCATGCCCCGCGCGGGACCGTCGTCGATGGACAGTATCTCCGCATGGGCGTGGGGGGAATAAAAGAATACAAGGTAGAAAGGATCCTTTACCTCGAAGTCTGCGGTATACCTGGCGGCCCCGCAGGCAAGGGAAAGGGAATCCACCTTCAGGACCGGCTTTCCGACCACGGAGAAATCAGTCATGGCTGCTCATCCTCCTTGCCGCGAGACGGACCGCCTCGATGATCTTGACATACCCGGTACAGCGGCATGAATTGCCGTCAAGAGCCCTGCGGATCTCGTCATCCGTAGGGTTCGGCGTCTTTTTCAGAAGGCAGTAGGCGGCCAGGATCATAGCCGGAGTGCAGAAACCGCACTGAACGGCTCCCGTCTCGACAAAAGCGGCCTGCAGCGGGTGGGGCGAATGGATTGATCCCAGCCCCGCCACGGTGAGAATCTCCTTTTCCTGGGCGGACGCGGCAAAGACCTGGCAGGAATTCACCAGAGCACCGTCGAGAACCACGGCGCAGGAACCGCAGGCTCCTTCCCCGCACCCCCTGTGGACCTCGGTGCGGCCGTTCTCCCTCAGCACGTCCAGAAGGACCGCGTCGGGAGCGAAGGACCACTCCTCTTTGCGGCCGTTGATGAAAAATGTTCCCTTCATCGGGTTTCCTCCTCCCTAAAAAGGGCTGACTTCACGCAGCGCTCCACCTGGACTGCGGCTATTTCCGAAAGAAACTCGGGGGACCCGGCAGGCTTTCTTCCGAAGCGGACAGTGCCCATCTTCCGCAGGTCAAGGGACGAGACTTTCGAGAGATCCGCGCCGTTCAGCGCCTCCTCGAGATCCGTCAGCCTGACGACCCTGTCTGTCCCCCCGGAAAGGGCGACCCGGACCCTCTCGATCCTGGATCCTTTTTTCCGCGCCAGGACCGATACGGTGAAGGCCGGATAATCGAAACCCACGCGAACTTCCCTGTAATAGGCCGATATCCAGTCAAACGCGTCCGGGAAGAGGAGAGATGTGATAAGGGTTCCTTTCTGGACGGCCCTGTTGGCCAACCACGTAGACAGGTCAAAAGAACCGGCGTTCTTTCCCTCGGTGCAGATTTCTCCTTCCAGCACGGCCATGGGACCGATGAGATCTGACCAGAGAGGGAAAAGAGAGGCGCTCCCTCCCATGGTTATCCTGTTCCTCAGAGGGGTGGAAGCCGCTGATCCGAGAGCCGAAGCAAGGATGCAGCCCGGATAGAGGTTGGAAAGATTTTCCGCCGCCGATGCAAAAGTCTGGTTCGCTCCGATTTCCAGAATCCCCCTGTCCGTTTTCAGATAATTCAGGGGCACCCTTGCAAGATCCACCACTCCGGAATAGGAAGCAATCCCGCTTTTCACGAGATTTGTTCCACCTCCGTGGGGTATCGTTCTTTCCCTTCCGAGAAGTGCGACGGCTTCATCAACCGTCTCCGGGAAATACCATTGAACCATATTCATGTTTCTCCCCCTTTATCGAAACGCTCAAAGGTTAATCCATGCAGATAAACTGTGGCCGGGCTGCTTTCGCCCTTAACTTTACCTCAATCAATGTGAGCCGTCCAGAGAGTGATTCTCTTCGCCCAGGATGTCCCCGATTCTTTTTCCTGCCTTCTTTTCAATCCAGCGTACGATCCGCCGCGCCCTGGCGAACCGTTTTCTTATGTTTGCCCCGGCATTCGGGTTATCTCCGTATTTTGCCATGGCGCTCCTTTTCCTCTCGGCAAGAGGCACAAGGGCGGTCCCCCGGACGAGCTTGTCAGCCAGGTAGAGCAGTTTCGCCTCCGGAGCCGACCGGGGGGGAATATCCATGTGGCACGAGGCAATGGCCGCAACTGTCTGAAAACCGCAGACCTCGAGGAAAATCTTTCCTGCCTCGTCATGCTCGGGCAGTGTCCTGCAGATATCGTGCAAAAGACAGGCATTCTCAAGCAGACCACGGTCCACACCGGCTTTCAGCGGAAGCGCCCCCGCGAGGCGCAACGCGACGGAAGCCACCTTCGCGGAGTGGGCTACGACCTCCCCGGGAGTTCCCGCTATGGAAAAAAGCACCTGCCGCTCCGCTGGAGAGGGGAAATGGATTTTTTCCGCCCTGAGGCACATCTTTTCAAAATCCTCCGGCTCGTCCATGTCCATCAGCACCCCCTCGTCGGCAACAGCAAGGTCGACGGCGCTTTTTTCTCTCATTTCAAGAAAACGCTTCAGCCCTCCTTCGCCGGTGTAATTCAGGATATGGGGTATAAAGGAGGCTCCGATAAGGGGCGGATGCCCCCGCTCCCCCTGAAAGAGAGGGTATGCAATTCCCCGGAATGAGGCATATCTCGCGAGAAGCCTCACCGTAGCCGGGCGTACGGTGGGTATGTCGGCGGGAAGAAGAAAGAAGGCCCTGGAAGAAGACGAAAGAGATGCTGCTCCCGTCTGCACGGAAGAAAACATCCCTTCTGAAAACCTCGGATTGAATATGGGGCGTGCGCCCGCTCCGACCGCACAAATTTCCGTTTCCTCCCGCCTGAATCCCGTGACCACCACGACATCGCCTATACCGGCGCCGGTCACAGACCGGACGGCCCACTCCAGGGCAACCCGTCCGTCAAGCATGGAAAGCGGCTTGAAGAAGCCCATCCTGCTGGAATAGCCTGCGGCGAGGATGACGGCGGAAATTTCGGAGGGCTTCATGGGTACGGCTTACGTTGTCGGCTGGAGTCGCCTGAATATCTGTGATATGGCGATATAATGACTATGGACCGAGTTCCTGTAGGAGGCGAGAGATCTTCCCCTGTACCGGTCAAGTCCCTTGTCCACGTCTCCCTTGCTTTTCCTGATATTCGCGGCGAGTATGTGGGCCCCTACGCGCACATTGTTTGAGGGAACGATGAGATCTGTTTTCGACCGGATAGGGAAAGTCTTGACGATCCAGGGTCTGTTGGCGTTCCAGTTGATCTGCATGAGACCGTAATTACCCTTGCTCGCGGCCTTTTCCTTTATGGTGGACTCCTTGACCATTATAGAGGCCACAAGGAAGGGGTCGAGGTTATACTGTGCAGAATAATCCTCTATCAGCCGAGCATAATAGGAGATGTTCTTCGGGGAAACCTTGGGATTTTTTCGCAGGAAATACGTTTCGATGGCCTTGAGCCTGTTGCGCTGGTCCTTTTTTGAGCGGTAGCGCTGCATTGTATGGAACTCCCGGCTCGTGGAAAAGGGAGCCGAGAAAGCGTGCCTCACATCCACCGTGAAAAACAGGAGAGCAGACAGCACTAAAATACAAGGTGCAAGACGTATCCTCATAATGGTGCTCCTTTCTGCAGTTTGTTGCTCCTGCCGAAGAGGGTAGAAAAATCGAGATCATTATAGCAATTCTTCGATTTTTGGGCTATTGTTATCGGTACCCCCAATGGGGTTATCACTCCGCAAAGAGAGGCGGTCTGCACAATGAACCCTGTACTGAAAACGATCAAAAGCAGAAGAAGCATCAGGAAGTTCCGGCAGGACCAGCTTCGCAGGGAAGACCTTGATCTCATCCTGGAGGCAGCCATCTGGGCTCCCAGCGGTCACAACGCCCAGCCCTGGCATTTCCTCGTGATTCAGGACAAGGGAAAAATCGACGAAATGAGCACAAAGACCATCAGCATAATGGCCGACTCCCCCATCGAATGGGTCAGGAAGCTGGCGGGAAGAGAAGGATACCATCTTTTCCACAGGGCTCCCACGGTGATAGTCGTCTCGGGGAAAAGACCGGGCAGCGATCTTCTGTTCCCCCACGCCGACTGTTCCGCGGCCATACAAAACATGCTTCTTGCAGCCGAATCCCTGAATATCGGGAGCTGCTGGGTCGGCCTCACCGGGTTTCTCTTCGGAATCCCGGAAGAAGTGGAAGCTCTCGGGATTCCTGAAGACTGCCAGCCTCTGTACTCAGTCTGTTTCGGCTACAAGGACGATTCCTTCGTTCCGCCGGTTCCTCCCAGGAAAGAAGGGAAGGTTACCTTCTACCAGGCCCGGAAATCATAATGGTGCGAGAGGGGGGACTCGAACCCCCACGCCCTGAGGCATCAGATCCTAAGTCTGACGTGTCTGCCGTTCCACCACTCTCGCTCCCGCGTTCCATGCCGTGGCATGATAACATTATTGACGGTTTTTGGGAAGGCGTTTTTTCTCCGTCCGGGAAAGGGAAAGGACCTGTGTTTTTTCCCGGAGCCTCCGACCGAAAGAAGGGTGCGCCGCTCTGAAAAGATCAAAAGGAACAGGATTTCTTCTTCTCTTTCTCTTCGGCTTCGCCACCGCGCTTTTCCTCTTTTCCAGGTGGGAGGAGCTGGCTGCGGCAGGGAGGGTCCTCTTCGGCGACGGAGGATCTTTCAGCGGAGCCTTTCGGCATTTTTTAGGCAGTCTTCCCGCCCTCATCCGTGAATATTCTTCCGCTTTCCTGTGGGCTTACGGCCTCTTTATCGCCGGAGTGATCTTCCTCGAGGAGAAAAACCCGGACAGGACCATAGCCTGGCTTGTTGTCCTCATTCTTCTTCCTGTGGTCGGTTTCGTTCTCTATCTTTTTTTCGGACCCGACATCCGAGGACGGGGTTACTTCCGGAGGCTGAAAAGGAAGAAGCGTCGTATCCGCCAGGAAGGGACACCCCAGCACGGAGGCGACAGGGGAGAGATCATGTCGGGATCTCCGGAACAAAAAACGGCCCTCATGCTTTCGAAAAGCGCCAGGGCCCTCCTCACCACGGGGAATTCGGTCAAAATGCTCCTCAACGGGGAGGAAACCTTCTCCGCCATAACGGGTGCCCTCTCGCGGGCTGAAAAATACATCCACATGGAGTATTATTCCATAGCCAACGACACCATCGGAAACACCATAAAGGACATCCTCATAAGAAAAGCCGGAGAAGGGGTACGGGTCAACGTCATCTTCGACAGCGTGGGAAGCTGGGATCTCGGGACACGGTACGTCGTCGCCCTGAAAAATGCGGGCGTCAGGGTTCACTCCTTTCTTCCCGTATCTTTCCCGAGGCTCCGCAGAGAGCTCAACTTCAGGAACCACAGGAAAATCGCAGTCATCGACGGAACAATAGGTTTCATGGGAGGATTGAACATCGGCGACATGTACATCACTGGAGAGCCTTCCATTGGATTCTGGAGAGACACCCACATCGAACTGACCGGGCCTGCCGTGTCATGTCTTGACGACATTTTCAGGGCCGACTGGACCTTCTGCGACAAAAAACCCCTTGAAGAACACGCTCCAGTCCCCGCTCCTCCCGCAGGGAAAGTCCCGGTGCAAATTGCGGCAAGCGGTCCTGACAATAACTGGAAATCCATTCTCCAGGGCTACTTCTCGCTCATCACCAACGCCAGGAAATCCGTCTGGCTGTGCACCCCCTACTTCGTCCCGGGTGAACCCCTGATGACTGCCCTCGCCGTTGCTGCGATGAGCGGAGTAGACGTTCGAGTCATGATACCCCACAAAACGGACCACGCCATAGTCTACTGGGCCTCCCTCTCAAACGTGGAGGAGCTCCTCAAGGCGGGAGTCAAGGTCTACCGCTACGAAAAAGGATTCATCCACTCGAAAATCCTCATCGCGGACGGAACCTCCGTGTCGGTGGGAACGGCAAACCTGGACGCCAGGAGTCTTGAGATCAATTTCGAGGTACAGGCGTTCATCTATGACGCCTCCGTGGCGCGGGATTTCATCCGGGCGTATGAAAACGACATGGAGGAAAGCTCCCAGTTCCGGCTGCACGAATGGCTCCGGCGCCCCTTCAGGCAGAAGGTGCTGGAATCCGCCGGACGTCTCTGGTCATCCCAGCTCTGAGAAGAAAGAGCGAGAAGGGCCCGGATTGGATTCCGGGCCCTTCTCTGTATGAAAACATGTCGATAATTTTAAATGGTGGACTGTGAGGGACTCGAACCCACGACCCGCTGATTAAGAGTCAGCTGCTCTACCAACTGAGCTAACAGTCCATATTGTGTGTTGCTTTCTATAGTGGCGCGCCCGGCAGGATTCGAACCCGCGACCAACAGATCCGAAGTCTGTGACTCTATCCACTGAGCTACGGGCGCTCATTTTTAATGGGGTGAGCGAGGGGACTCGAACCCCCAACATCTGGAGCCACAGTCCAGTGCTCTAACCGATTGAACTACGCTCACCATGCTATCACTGGCGCGCCCGGCAGGATTCGAACCCGCGACCCACGGCTTAGAAGGCCGTTGCTCTGTCCGGCTGAGCTACAGGCGCCTGAATAGTGGAGCGGGAAACGGGATTCGAACCCGCGACCTACGGCTTGGAAGGCCATCGCTCTAGCCAACTGAGCTATTCCCGCACCTTTGCGTCTTGGTCGGGGCGAAAGGATTTGAACCTTCGACCCCCTGCTCCCAAAGCAGGTGCGCTAACCAGACTGCGCTACGCCCCGATATTGTAACCAACTTTTACCGAAACCGCAACAACAGAATCTGGTGGAGCTGGGGGGATTCGAACCCCCGGCCTCTTCCGTGCGAAGGAAGCGCGCTCCCTCTGCGCTACAGCCCCGGCAGACCAACGGCGATTATTGTAATGAGCGGAAGGCGTCTTGTCAAGCGTCGTAAGGTGAGATAATCTAAGACTTTAAAATCGGAACAGTCGGGATAGGTGATGCACCGTGTCCATCGGGCCGGAACTTTTTACGGCGCTAGCGCGCTCCATCGGAGAAACAGTCCTTCCTTGCAGGATAGGAAAAATAGAAACAGGAGATACCTGGGCGGCTTTCCGCCTTTCTTCCGGAAAAGACCGGTGGCTTCTCTTTTCATGGAACCCGGGGAGTTACGGCTGCGGGCTCGTTGGAGAGGACGGTATCGCCTCCCTGAAAAAAACGCGGGACTCCCGGTCTTCTTTCGGCGAGGCCCTGAAAAGAAACTTCCAGAACGCTTCGATTCTTTCGGTACGCCAGCTGAACAGCGACCGCGTCCTCCATTTTGCCGCTGAACGGCTGGTGGGAGCCGGTTTTTCAGTTCCCCTGAGTCTTGTCTTCGAAGGAACGGAGCGAAACAGCAACCTGGTCATCCTGGACGAATCAGGATCCATCCTCGAACCGGCGAAGCACATCCACGGAGACATGAACAGGTACAGGATGATCCTTCCAGGGATTGCCTACACTCCCCCGCCGCCCCTGAAAGGGAAATGCCTCGGGGAAACAGGAGAGATTGAGGGACCGGAAGATCTCAGGGGACTCAGGGGCATAGGAAGGGGACTCTCAGAAATCCTGACCCGTTTCTGGGACACCCGCCCGGTGCGGCACTGGAACGACATGGTGGCGCGGACTCTCAGCGGGGAAGAACAGGGACTCCTCATTTTGCGGCAGGGAAGTCTCCTTACTGTTTTTCCCGAACCGCTCCCTTCCTGCGAGGTGCTACCGGGCCCCCTTCTTGAGCGGTGCGGTGAGGAAGTGCTCTCTTCCTATTTTCTCGGACAGAGGGATCGCATTCTTTCCGGAGTGAAAAAGGCCCTTGAAAGGGAAATCAAAAGCAGAAAACGGCACAGGGACGGCCTTGAGAACCAGATCTGCCTTTCAGAACGGGGAAACGAGTTCCTGAAGATGGGCAATCTGCTTCTTGCCGCAGGCGACCTGGTACCTCCCCGGGCTAGGGCAGTTGAACTGCAGGACTGGGAAACCGGAGAGCCTCTCCTGGTTCCCCTCGATGAAAACCTCACGGCTTCCCGGAACGCCGAGAAGTATTTCCGGAAATACAAAAAGGGCAAAGTCGACAGGGATGCGGTGAGGAAGGCCATACTGTCCATCGAAGAGGGCATAAGCGAGCTTGAAGAACAGGTGGAAACACTGGAATCCATCGATGACCCGGACCTTCTTTCGGTATCGGCCCGGGATGTTATGGAATGGCTCGTCCCGAAAAAAACGACGTCCGCCCGGAAGCACAAGACGGCCCCTCCGCCCCACATCCGGCTTGAAAACGGCGGGGACCTCATTTATATCGGCCTGAACGCCCGGGGAAACCGGCATGTCACATTCAAAGTCGCCGCTCCGACCGACCTCTGGTTCCACGTCCACGAAATACCGGGAGCCCACGTCATTCTCAAGACGGCGGGAAAAGACGAAGCACCGGCGGATTCCTCCGTGGAAATTGCGGCATCACTGGCGGCATGGTTCAGCAGGGCGAAGAATTCCGGAAAAGTGCAGGTTGACTACACGGAAAAGAAAAACGTCCGGTCCATCCCCGGAAGCGCCATCGCCCACGTGACCTACGTCCATCCAAAGACAATCCTTGTCAGTCCGGAGAGGTGGAAAGAATTTCCCGAAGCTGCCCGGTCAAGGCAGCTGGAAGACAAGATGTGAAGAAGAGCCGCTCCCCCGTTTTCGGATGAAGGAAAGACAGCTTCCATGAGTGCAGGAAAACCCTGCCCGCGGAAGCTGCCTTTTTTTTGTCGGCACCATACAGTACGTCCCCCACGATAGGGTGTCCCATGGAACTCAGGTGGACCCGTATCTGGTGCGTTCTGCCGGTGGCGATGTCACACTCGAGAAAGGAATAGCCGTTGCGGACCCACAATCTCCGGAAACCGGTGACAGCAGGTTTTCCGTCTTCAACCACAGCCATGCGGAGCCGGTTTGTCGGGCACCGCCCGATGGGGGCATCGATGCGACCCGAAGCATTTTTTACCCTGCCGTGCACAAGGGCAAGGTACTGTTTCCGGACTTCCCTCAGCCTGAACTGGTTCTGGAGGTTCTCCAGTATTTCCTGTTCCCTGGCGACCACGAGCAGCCCTGATGTGGATGCGTCGAGCCGGTGCACTATCCCCGGGCGGAGGACGTTGTTGAAGGAACCGAAATGGCGGAAACGATGGAGCAGACCATGCACAAGGGTTCCGTGACGGTTACCCGGAGCGGGGTGAACCACCACGCCGCTCGGCTTGTCAATCACGATCAGCCATTCGTCTTCGTAGACTACGCCGAAAGGGACCTCCTCCGGCTCCAGATCGAGAGACTCCGGAGGAGGAAGCGTCACCTCCGCCGATATTCCCGGGACCATTTTCATTCCGGGTTTTGCTTTCCTGTGAGGGAGAAGGCTGACATTTCCGTCTTCCACGAGTTTTCTCGCGAAGGTTCGGGTAATCCCCAGCCTGAAGGAAAGAAAGACATCAAGACGCAACCCCCGGTCTTCCTCTCCGGCGGCAATGGTTTCCGTTCCGTTTTCGGTACTATCGGGGAACCCCCCGTCGTCGTCTTCGCAGGAAGAAGAACCGACGGGGGGAAGATCCTCCATCATGAAGAACGACCGGCAGGCTCAGGCGGAAAGTACTTCCGAGCACCTTGGGCAGAGCCCGTTTTCGTCGCCTTCCTCGGTATACTGCCAGCACCTGGGGCACTTCTCGCCTCTGGCCTTGTCCACTCCGATCCGGAGACCTGTTTCTTCATCGTCACGCACCACCGCCATGTCGTCGATCCTCTCAACCCAGCGGAAGCCCGAGACGATGGAAAAGACCCGAAGGTCTTCGTCTGTGAAAAGATCGGCCGCCTCGGGAGCGCCTTTCCGCTCCACCTCGACCCTGGCGTCCAGCGAGTGGCCGATGATTCCGGCGCTTCTCGCCTGCTCGAGGACCCGACTCACGGCCGCCCGCACGGAGAGGACCTTCGCCCATTTCTCTTCAAGCTTCTTCCCATCGGCCACGGCAAAGGGTGCGGGCCAGTCTGAAAGGAAAATACTTTCCGGGAGCTTCGCATCGATCTTTCGCATTTCCTGCCAGACTTCCTCGGCGGTGAAGCTGAGGACAGGGGCCAGCATCCGGATAACCGCCGAAAGGACAAGCCACATGGCCGTCTGGCCGCTTCTCCTCGACAGTGAATCGGTGCCGTCGGCGTACATCCTGTCCTTGCTCGAATCCAGGTAGAAGGAGCTGAGTTCGTTCACGCAGAACTGGTGTATGGCAAAGGTCGGCACGTGGAACTCGTAGTCGTCGTAGGCTTCGTTCGCCCTTTCGATGACCCCGTTGAGCTTCTGAAGGATCCACCGGTCCATCTCCGTCATTTTTTCCACGGGAACCGCATGATGCTCCGGGTCAAATCCCTTCAGGTTGGCGAGGAGATACCGGGCGGTATTCCGGATTCTCCGGTATGATTCGCTCAGGTTCTTTATGATGCCCTGGGAGATGCGGATATCGTTCCGGTAGTCCGTGGAAGCCACCCACAGCCTCAGGATGTCCGCACCGTACTCGTTGATGACCTCCTGGGGGGCAACCACGTTCCCCAGGGATTTCGACATCTTCTTGCCGTCGCCGTCAACTATGAATCCGTGGGTAAGCACCTGCTCATAGGGGGGCCTTCCGTACATTCCCACGGAGGTGAGGAGGGACGTCTGGAACCAGCCCCGGTGCTGGTCGCTTCCCTCAAGATACATGTCGGCGGGCCATTTCAGCTCCGGCCTGACCTTCAGCACGGCGGCGTGGCTTGATCCCGAATCGAACCACACGTCCATGATGTCCTTCTCCTTGGTCAGGTGCTTTCCGCCGCAGTGGGGACAGAAACACAGCTCTCCGAGAAGGTCTTCGGGTGTCTTGCTCCACCAGGCGGAGCATCCTTCCTTCTCCACGTGCTTCTGCACGGCAAGAATCCGGTCTTCGGTGAGAACCGGCTTTCCGCAATCGTCACAGTAGAAGGCCGGGATGGGCACACCCCAGATCCGCTGCCTGCTGATGCACCAGTCGGACCGGTCGCGGACCATGTTGTAGATTCTCTCCTTGCCCCATTCAGGAATCCAGCGCACGTTTTCCTCGATGCACCGGAGGGCTTCATCGCGGAAATCAGACACGGAAACGAACCACTGGTCAGTGGAGCGGAAAATAACGGGTTTCTTGCACCTCCAGCAGTGGGGGTAAGAATGGGAAATGGCGCCGTGGCCGAGAAGCCTGCCGCTCTCCGTGAGAGTCTCCAGGATCTTCTTCGATCCTTCCTTGAGAGAAAGACCGTCCACCAGCCCCGTCCCCTGCCTGAAAAAGCCCTTGTCGTCCACGGGATTGTAGACTTCGATGCCGTATTTCACGCCGGATTCATAGTCCTCGACGCCATGACCCGGTGCGGTGTGGACGCAGCCCGTTCCCGTGTCGAGAAGGACGTAATCGGCGAGGAGAATGAGGATTTCCCTGTCAGGGTAGAAGGGATGGACAGCTTTCTTCCCTTCGAGATCCCTTCCCCTCACCGTCAGTATTTCCTCCCCGAAGGAGAGTCCTGTCTCTTTTTCCACGCTCTCCCGGAGGTTTTTGGCGAAAAGGTACACCTTTTCTCCCGAGCGGAAAAAGGAATACTCGTGGTCTCCGCCCATGGCTACCGCCATGCTTGCGGGCAGCGTCCAGGGCGTGGTCGTCCACACGATGACGTTCACATCCTGACCCGAAAGGGACGGGTGAATCTCCCCTGCCCCGGGAAGGGAGTAGGCAACGAAGATAGAGGGAGATGACTCATCCCAGTACTCAATTTCCGCCGCGGCGAGGGCCGTCTGGCAGTCGATGCACCAGTAAACGGGCTTCTGTCCCTTGTAGACGAGCCCCTTCTTCACCAGCTCCGCGAAGGCTCCAAGCTGGGCCGCCTCGTACTGGGGCTTGAGGGTCATGTAGGGGTTCTCCCAGTCCCCCAGGACGCCCAGGCGGATGAACTCCTCCCTCTGGACATCCCGGAACTGGAGGGCGTACTCTGTGCACTTCTCCCTCAGGAAAACGGGGTCCACGGTATCCTTGTTCACCTTCAGCGTCTTGAGAACGTGAAGCTCGATGGGAAGACCGTGGGTATCCCAGCCGGGAACGTAGGGAGCATAATACCCCTTCATGGCCTTGAACTTGGGGATGAAATCCTTCAGTATCTTGTTGAAGGCAGTTCCGATGTGAATATGGCCGTTGGCATACGGGGGGCCGTCATGAAGGACAAACGACGGTGCTCCTTCCCTGTTTTTCAGCATCTTTCCGAAAATATCCCGCTCTTTCCAGAATTCAAGAAAACCGGGTTCTCTTTTCGCAAGATTCGCCCTCATGGGAAAATCGGTTTCCGGAAGGTTCAGCGTCTTTTTGTAATCCGTATTCATGCAGCTACCCCCTTGTGTAATAGGCGAAACCGTCCCCCTGTGCCAAGAGGACGGCATAAAAGTCGAGGCTATTTTAGCATAGTGAGAAAAAA
>VSSQ01000362.1_pt1 | contig 36461 bp, 32 predicted proteins | sample 4763081 | NCBI WGS metagenome assembly VSSQ01 (sample SAMN12137344, study PRJNA551015) | bioreactor metagenome | isolation source: SDC9 anaerobic chlorinated ethene degrading culture | place: USA: Knoxville, Tennesee | collected 2015-01-01
AATCATTATACGGCCAATAAACGGATGCGTTCTGATGACGCTTATTCGCCGGATGGAAAACCGCATTTTCGACCGGATTATGCGACCATTACCTATTGTAATATTCTGAAAAAACTCTATCCTGATGTACCTGTGCTAATTGGGGGTATTGAGGCTTCGTTGCGCAGGTTTACACATTATGATTATTGGTCGGATAAACTGATGCCGGGCATTTTGATAGATTCTAAAGCTGATTTGCTCGTTTACGGGATGGGAGAAAAACCTTTAATGGCAATTCTTTCGGAATTAAAATCCGGAAAATCACTTGCTGAAATACAAAATATACCTCAAACAGCCTATCTTTCGAAATCAGTTACGGAACATACTGAATGGAAAACAAAAGAACTGATTGATCATGATACTTGCCTGAAGGACAAAAAATTGTATGCTTCAAACTTTAAACACATCGAAGTAGAATCCAATCGTTACAATGCCGATCGCCTGATTCAGCGAAACGGAAATAAATATATTGTGGTCAATCCTCCTTTTCAACCGCTTACTCAGGGGGAGCTGGATGCTTCTTTTGATTTGCCTTACACACGATTGCCTCATCCTAAATATAAAGGTAAAACCATCCCGGCTTTTGAAATGATTAAATTCTCGGTAAACCTGCACCGTGGCTGTTTCGGGGGATGTGCATTTTGTACTATTTCAGCCCATCAGGGTAAATTCATTGTTTCACGATCGAAAGAGTCTATCGTAAACGAAGTGAAACAGATTACAAAAATGCCGGATTTCAAAGGCTATTTAAGTGACTTAGGCGGACCATCGGCTAATATGTATGAAATGCGTGGTATTGACATGGAGATTTGCAAAACATGTAAAAAACCATCTTGTATTCATCCGAAAGTGTGTTTCAATCTTAATACTGACCACACACCCTTACTGGATGTGTACCGTGCAGTTGATCAATTGCCGGGTGTTAAAAAGTCATTTGTAGGAAGTGGTATCCGATATGATATTTTGCTATCGAATAAAAATGACACGAAAACGAATGAGAGTCATACAGCCTATACACGTGAGTTAATCACCAAGCATGTTTCCGGTCGGTTGAAAATTGCACCTGAACATACGTCGGATAAGGTGTTGAAATTGATGCGTAAACCCGGATTCGAGTATTTTCAGGAATTTAAAGAACAGTTCGATCAAATTAACAGGGAGAAAGGTTTGAATCAGCAATTGATTCCTTATTTTATTTCCAGTCACCCTGCCTGTGGACCGGAAGATATGGCAGATCTCGCCATCAAAACAAAGAAGATGAACTTTAAACTTGAACAAGTACAGGACTTTACTCCAACACCTATGACACTGGCGACTGAAATATATTATTCCGGTTATCATCCTTATACTCTGGAGCAGGTTTACACACCCAAAACAAAAGAAGAGAAACTCGGTCAGCGGAAATTCTTCTTTTGGTACAAGCCGGAGTATAAAAAGGATATCTACAAAACACTACAAAAAATCAATCGACAGGATTTGATTAAAAAGTTGTTGTGAATATATTAAATAACCACATAAGTCATATAAGTTACATTTAAATCCTACTACGATTTGAAATTTAAAAAATTTATTATTTGAATGTGATACTTATATGTAACTTATATGACTTATGTGGTTTTAGATTTGAATAAATTATATATTGTAATCAAATATATAAAATTAGCTTAATTTATTTTATCGTAGATAACTTTCTACTTATAAATCGAAAATTTATTAATATCAATTTTTTTCTTTCCTCCTTCAGTTTTCTGCTTTCCGCTAAATCTTTTACCTTTGCACCAAAACAAACAATAAAACTAAGTCATTCATGAAAAAAATTCGTGCAGCTATTGTCGGATATGGCAATATTGGAAAATCGGTATTGGAAGCACTGCAGTCAGCACCCGATTTTGAAGTCGCAGGTGTAGTACGTCGTGCATCATCTATTGGAAACTCTCCTTTAGAATTAACAGGAATCAACATTGTAGATGACATCAAAAAACTGCAAGATGTAAATGTAGCCATATTGTGTTCACCAACACGCAGCATTCCTGCTCAGGCAAAAGATATACTGGCATTGGGGATTCATACAGTCGACAGTTACGATATTCACTCAACGATTTGGGAACTTCGTCAGGAGCTTACACCGATTGCTCTGGCTAATAAGGCCGTTGCTATAGTATCGGCCGGTTGGGATCCCGGAAGTGATTCTGTCGTACGTGCCTTGCTGGAAGCTATTGCGCCGAAAGGTATTACTTACACCAATTTCGGTCCGGGTATGAGTATGGGGCATACTGTTGCAGTGAAAGCTGTTCCCGGAGTAAAGAAAGCCCTATCAATGACTATTCCTTTGGGTACCAGTATACACCGTCGCATGGTATACATTGAATTAGAGGATGGTTTCAATTTTGAAGAAGTAGCACAAAATATTAAAAACGATGCGTATTTTGTAAAAGATGAGACACATGTGATGCAGGTTGATGATGTAAATAATCTGATTGATATGGGGCATGGCGTGAATCTGGTACGTAAAGGTGTTTCCGGAACAACTTACAATCAGTTGTTCGAATTCAATATGAAAATTAATAATCCTGCCTTGACAGCTCAAATCCTGGTTGCATGTGCAAGGGCGGCTACCAAAACTAATCCGGGTGCCTACACAATGATAGAGATCCCAATAATTAATATGTTGTATGGAGAAAAAGAAGAGTTGATCCGGAGGTTGGTGTAAAAATTATTCGATATTTATATCTTGTTTTAATTTGTACAGATTCAATCTGTTGAAGATGATCCGAAGATAATCAAATTTCGGTTCATTCTCTTTTTGGACGAGGATATTCAAACCACGCAAAACCTTTTATTCGCAAGATGCCGAGTGTAGCGTTTATTATCCTGTAAATATGTCGCTGAGTCTTTTTAGCGAATGAGGGTTTGTCCTCCCAATCAAATGCAGGAGCGCCTGAATGTACTTGTTTGGGAGGTATTTTTCTCTCTTTTTCTATTACAATTATGCTATCGTAATAATGAACAGAACCAGCGGAACGGGTAAAATCATTGACAGACAATTGACTTGAATGCCAGGCATTCAAATAATCAATAAAATTTTTGGAGTACTCGATAAAAGTTCCGCGCCGTTTAAATCCTCCGCCGAAAATCAGCCAGTAAGAAGTGTGCAAATCTTCACACAGGTAAACGCCGTTTTCTTTCACGTGCGGAAAAAGTTCTTCAAATGTAACAATTTGTTGCTTCATCGTATGTCCGCCATCATCGATGAGAATATCTACTTTGGGAATGGTAGTTCTCACTTCGCGCAAAAATTTCCTGTCGCTTTGCGATCCGATTAAAATATGCACGTTTTCTTCTTCAAAAGTTTTGCAATAGGGGTCAATATCGATACCGTAAATGATAGCTTTGTCGCCGAAATAGTGTTTCCACATTTGTAAACTTCCGCCTTGTGCCACACCAATTTCCAATATCACGATTTCCTGATTTCGGTATTTGTCGAAGTGCCGGTCGTAAACATCAAAATAATGTTCCCATTTACTGATGTGCCTTCCGGTATTCTCTTTGAAGTATTGTTTCAAATCGTTCATAATAAAGCATATTTTTTTGTCAGATATTTACAATAAAAAACTTCCACTATACTTGATAATGCGTAAGCAGTCACTACAACCGCGATATTTTCCAAAAACAACAATCCGACTGCAGTAAATAAGAGGTAAGTGAGTAACGCGACAAACTGATTTTTGGCAACAAGATAATATTTGTTCTTCTGAACAAATACAAAATTGATATAACTATTTGCCAATAGAGAAGTTAAAATTACTGTACTTAGAATGATGGCAAGTGGATATGCTGCAATCATCGTTTCCCCACCTAAAAGCAGTACGAACCAATAGCCAAAAGCGATTATTAAAGCACAGATTGACATTCCAATAAATTTCTCGTAACGAATAATTTTTTTAATCAATAAACTATTCGGATTTATAGAGATTTTGGGAAACAACGCACTGTTGATACTTGACGTAAAATAACGAAACATGAGTATAATTTTATTTGCTAAATCGTAAATTGCCACGTCCGACATTTTAAAAAAAACACCAATTATGATTGTAACGCTTTCTTGTTTAAATACACCCATTACATCGGTAATAAAGAAAGGGAAAGAGTCTCGAATCCAAATTTTCAGTGAACGTATAGGCACAAAACGCAACACAATTCCCTCATTTTTCCACATAATAAACGTCGCAACCACACTACCCAATACCATAGCAGATGACATTATCAGCGCATAATCAACAATTTGATTGTTGTTTTTTATAAAAATCAATATCAAGGGAATTGAAAGTAAGCGAAAAATAAGTTGAATGTAAGTAACATATTTCATTTTTTGCATCCCTAAGAAAAAGAATTTTGGAAATAATATTTCAACAAAAATTTGAGAATAGACGATCCCAAAAAGCCAAAAATTTTGATAGAAAACAGGGATTAACATACATAACATCGAAAAAATTAGAGTTGTAACCCCCACAATTATCATTTTAGCAGTAAAAACGCTGGATACAATTTCATTTTTTTTCTTTATATCATCTCGGTTTTGTGCTATCATTTTCATAGCGGGCGAATGAAAGCCAAAATCCACAAAAACACTCAGAAATGATACAATAGAAAGCGCAAAAACATACAAACCATAACTGTCTTTTCCAAGTGTTCGTATTACATAAGGGTAAATTAATATACTGATAATCGCATTAATAACGGTTAATGAGGTCATAAAAAAATAGTTCTCAGCAATTTTTGTGTTGTTGAAGAACATTGATTTTATATGTAAAAACTTATTTTTCAGAACTTCTTAATTAGAGATTTAATCTTTCTGCAAAACCACTCAAAAAATAATTTCCAAATATAAAAGTTATAACGAGGGACAGATTGTTTTATGCCAAAATCACTTAAATTTTTATACCTTAATCCAATCAAAAGTAAATCTGTAATCATGTCATTTATCTGGAAATCAGTTACATTCATTACATTTGTTTGATGTAAAACTTCGATCCACATTGGTTGTTTGATATTTAAACAAACGGATTTAAAAGCAACAGGAGGCGCATTATGCGGAAACGCTAAAATTGTTTTTGCTTTACCATCGTTCTTTTCAATCAACGAACCAAAATGTCCGTATTTATTTCTATGATTTTTCAATACGTTATATTTTGGCACATACTGCAAGCCATTTGAGAAATTAATAATTGCCTCTTGCTGATTTTTCAAATAATAATTTTGAATTTTGTCAATATACGATAAATTAAACGCATCGTCATTATCAATTCTTGTGGTAATAATAAACTCTGGATTAATATTGCAAGTTTCCAACTCTTTTTTGATCAGATTATTAAGAAGATTTTTCCATTTATCTTCGAAAATTTCCGATAAATATCGAGTTTCCAGATTTGGAAATTTCTCTATGTACTTCTGTATTTTTTCCCGCCATTTTTCAGGCAGTTTATCGTTGAATAATATTAACCATGTAAAGTTTGTATTAGTTTGCTTGCTTACTGATGGGAAACAATATGTATCGAACAGCTGAAAGCGCAGATCAAGATATTTATCACTGTTTATATATTCATACGAAGAAACGTCATATCCAGCCCTGTCAAAAAGATTAAAGCGTGTTATAACATAATGTTTATAATTTTGTATTTCACTCATTATCAATAAAATCAATAAATTTCTTCTCTATTTTCCCCCAATTATATTTCGTCTCAGCTAATATTCTTGCGTGTTTGCAATGTTGTTCGTACAAAATTGGATCTTGCAGATACAACCTGATTTTTTCTACAATTTCATCAGTTTTATTCGGGTTTACTAAGAAACTAAATTCTTCTATTTCAGAAATTTCACGGCGAATAGCTTTCAAATTAGAGTAAATCATGGGACGTCCGGCAGCCATATAATAAAACAGTTTTATGGGCAAGCAGTGTGTATTTTCAATGTCGGGTTTGCGCAAATCGAAAAAAATATCTGATTTGCCGAATGACGCGCAAAATTCGGGAAAAGGAAGAAACTTTAGTATATCAATTTTCAAATTTTTGCAACCTGTTTCCTGCATTTTACATTCAGTTTTTGAAATAACATTTAACTTAAAATTTGTTTCAGGAAAAATCTCCGCACATCTCTTAACAACTTTCAGTATATTATTAAAACCATAATCTTCAGATATATATCCTGCATAAAAAAACGAACATTCTTTTTGAATATTGTTTATAGGAAAGGTTTTGATATATTCCAGCGATGCGAAATAGGATAAATTGACGGATTTTTTCCAAAAAAATAGTTGTTTGTAACGTTTTGCTTTGTAGTATTCGCCAAAAATGAAGCCATCAACCAAACTGCCGACATAAATGGAAATACAGTAAAGCACACAATACTTCAACATGTTTTTTAAAATATTGTTGTAATACAAATGAATTTTTGAGGGATAAAACTCCGTAACATCGTAATAAATTCTTATTGATTTTTTTGTTGATTTTTTTTTGTAATCTTTTGCAGCCAAAATACTTACAGGATTATCACAAATAATGACTTCTGGTCTCAGTTTATTCAAAATACTTGCGTGTTTTCGGATAATCTCCTTCTTTGAAAGATTTTGACAATCAAAAGTATGCACGTTGGGCAAGTTGAAGATAAACCGGGTTGCCGACAGTACGAAAACATCATGCCCAGCTTTCCGTAGCGAGTCTGCCTGCTGATACCATACTCGGTCATCGTTAGGGTGGTGAACCGTTAGAACAAAGACAATTTTCATAATTCTCCTACAATAATTTTCTCATCGAAGTTAGCATAAAGGCATTCGGTTGAAAGTTTTATGTTTTCCTTCATACCTCTACTTTTTTAAATAAATATTTTTTCACAAAGTACATTAAATACCTGTAAATTTGTCGCTTGTAAAACGAGAACTCGCCGCAGTACTGTACATATTCACCTCTAACTCCGTTTTTAAAAAGGAAAACGCTTTGTTTTGAATGAGTCCCGGGGCAAATTCGCGCCATATCATAAACCTTAACTCCTTTATTTTTAAAATATTGAAATAATTGATTATACATAAAAAAAGTTGCAGAAACACTCAATGCTTCGTTCGTGCTACCAGCAAACACCCCTATTGAAAAATTATTTCTACAATAAGTAATTATCGCAGCTATTCTTTTATCATATTGTTTTACGAAAAAAAGTTGAAAGCTATTATCTGCTAAAATATTAATAACTTGATTGTTATCAATATGATTGCCAACATTTTTTCTTTCAGTCATTATATTGTAAATTGTGCAAAAATCGCTGTAATCTTTTTCCGACAGTTGAGTTATAATCTCAAACTCTAAGTCGTTTTTCGCTGCTTTCTCTAAATTTCGTTTCCAATTTCTGTCAAACTCTATTTTATTTTTCAAATCAATTTCAATCGTCAATGGAATTGAAAACAGTCCAACAGGTTTTAAATATCCCGCCTCTCTAATGCCGATTTCATACAACATATTATATTTCAACGAGGAGTTAATTTCAATAATATCAAAATCTGTCTGTGAAATTTCACGGTAGAAATCGCGTATTTTTTTACTTTCTATCTCTTTTTTACTGAAAAAACATTCTCCTTCGATTTGTAGCATTTTTAAGCCAAACTTTCGCATTACATAACCTAAACAAGCAATTGACGGCTTTTCCATGTTATCAACAAAAAACACAAAATGACTTTCGTCTTTTCCCGAATTCATTGCCCACCATCCCATGCTTTGGGTGAATGGCATATAATCAAAGACTTGCGTGATAGAAAAAAAAGTATTTTTGTCGATTTGTATCATTTTTTTATTGCTTTTAAAATAGAAAAAATGCGGGAATACGATTTTTCAATATTGAAATATGGTATTTGTTCTGTACCGAATTGTTGGAACGATTGTGCTACGCCTTCTATCATACTTCCTTCAAAATCAAATATTTTCGTTTTGTCGGTAATGAATTTTATTGCTTCCCAAAATATTTTTGTAGAACTGCCGTCGTTTTTAAATTGGGGACTGATTGCCGAAATCAGAGCATACGCGCTGTTCGTATCCCAAACGACAAACAACGCTGCATGCAGTTCATTTTTATCTTTTATTGCAAAAATTTTCCCTTTATCTCGCTTAACTGCCTCATTATAAATAGATAAAAATAGTTTTTGAGAATAAGTTATTTTTTCATTTTTTTGTAACAAGCATTTTTTATGAAAATTATAAAAACTTTCGGCAGTAAACGAAAAATCAAGTTGCAAATTATTTTCTTTTTTTATATGTTTCTGTTTGGCTGTACTGAACGACTGAAAAATGCACTCCAAATTGCTCAAATCCCGTATTTGATATGTATAATACGTTGTTTGTTTAAAGCCTTTCCAATAAAACGGCTGCCAATTTTTAAATGAATAATGAAAATTCTGCGAATAAAAATCTACTTTCAAACTTTCGAGGTGTGCGATAAAATTATCTATTATTTTCTTTTCAAAAGAATAGCGTTTGTGAAGTTTTTGGTTTTGGGGATAATCAATCCACAAACCACTAACTTGTGTTAGTTGAGGATTGAGGATGAGCTTAAAACCCAATTTTTCGACGAAATGATACACAAAAGAGGCGATAATTTTCTCACCGTTTTCTTCATACAAAAACACATCCCATTTTTTCTCTCCACACGCAGCATCCATCCACCAGGCCTGCATAAATAGAGGAATGTCATCTCTTTCTTCGCACAATAATCTGTAACGTTCTTTATTGGATAGCATGTTATACTTTTATGGCATTTGGCTAATTACTTGAGAACAAAAATACATCAAATGATGTATTTATCCATAATTTCCGGCATTATTTTTCTATTTCAAAAGAAAATAGTAATTTTGAAGGCATTATTTTTTCCTATTATACACAGAACATTTTATGGCAAAAGAAACATCCAATAATTCCGGTTCGGCTTATAATGCACTGACATACGGGAGTGTGATTACCGGTAATATCTCTTCAGAAAACGATTTCAGAATAGATGGAGAAGTGAAAGGAGATATGAATTGTAAAGGTAAAGTGGTCATTGGTCAGACCGGAGTCCTGAAAGGAAAAATAACCTGCCTGAATGCGGAAATCATTGGCAATGTTCAGGGAAATATCATCGCAACTGACACCCTGACTTTAAGGTCAACGGCGACTGTCACCGGTGATGTTAAAACAAAGATACTGGTGGTCGAACCGAACGCCGTTTTCAATGGGAATTGCTCCATGAAAGAATCTGAAACTACTACATAAAGATTTAAGCGTTGAATTTGTTTCAGCGCTTTTTATTTTCATTTAAAATATATTGTAAGATGCAATACAAGGCTTTTGTTGTTGAAGAAATTGATGATAAGTTTGTTTCTGCTATTAAATCTCTGAATATTGATGATTTACCGGCAGGAGAGGTGTTGATCAGGGTATATTATTCTTCTCTGAATTACAAGGATGCTTTGTCTGCAACAGGAAATAAGGGGGTAACCAAAAAGTATCCGCATACGCCGGGTATTGATGCTGCCGGTGTGGTGGTTTGCTCGGAAGTTGCTTCGTTTTGTGCAGGAGAAGAGGTTATTGTAACCGGATATGATTTGGGTATGAACACGCCGGGGGGATTTGGAGAGTATATCCGGGTTCCGGCTGAATGGGTTATTAAATTACCGTCAGGTTTAACACCCAAAGAGTCCATGATTATTGGCACTGCGGGATTTACAGCTGGTATTTCCATATTGAAACTCATGGAACTGGTAAAGCCTGTCGATGGTAAAGTAATTGTTTCTGGAGCAACAGGCGGAGTAGGGTCAATGGCTTTGTCGATGTTAACGAAAAAAGGATATCAAAAAATTGCCATTTCAGGAAAAACACAGGAGTCGGAATTTATAAAAGCTTGTGGTGCAGATGAAATAATCTCACGGGATGAATTTATGGCAATGGCAGATAAGGCTTTACTTCCGGCAACTTATGCAGGGGCAATTGATACTGTCGGAGGGGAGATATTGGCTCGTATAATCAAAATGCTCAAACCTTTAGGTGCAGTTACTACTTGCGGAAGTGTCGCTTCGACCAATCTGCCACTTAATGTTTTCCCTTTTATATTAAGGGCTGTTACATTGATTGGTATTTCTGCGCAAAATTATCCGACCGCATTTCGGCTTGATTTATGGCAACGGCTGGCGACTGATCTTAAACCCGATAATCTGATGGGTATGTACCGGGAAATAACAATGGAAGAACTTCCGGAGGCAACACAATTGATTTTATCCGGAAAATTAAAGGGAAGAACTATTGTCAGAATTTCAGAGTAATATAATTTTTTCTGAATATGCAGATCAATATAATTTTATAGATGTTTTTTTGAAAAACAATGGCATTAGCAAACGAAAACTACCTTAAAACACCTGAAATATATTGTTTTGACGATGTAGAGAAGCGTGTCAATGCCTATAAGCTGCTACATCCCAATGCAAAGTTAATCCGGCTCGGAATTGGGGATGTTACTCGTCCGATCCCTTCTGTAGCTTTAAAGGCTATGCACGATGCCCTGGATGAACTGGCAACTGCCGAATCGTTCAGGGGATACAGCCCTCCAAAAGGTTATGATTTTCTCATCGATAAAATTGTAAGAGATTATCGTTCTAAGGGGATCAACATAGATAAAGATACTGTATTCATTAATGATGGTGCCAAGTCGGATATTGGAAATATAGGACATGTACTGGGTAGGGATAACATTATTGCTATCGCCGATCCGGTTTATCCGGTGTATGAAAATGCAACCATAATGAGTGGTCGAGCCGGTTACCTGCATGAGGATAATAAATGGAGTAATGTTGTGTACCTCAGATGTAATGAAGAAACCGGTTTTGTGCCCGAATTGCCCGAGGAAAAGGTGGATATCATTTATCTTTGTAGTCCGAATAATCCTACCGGAACTACCATCTCAAAAACTGAAATGAAAATGTGGGTGGATTATGCGCTGGAACATGATAGTATCATCATATTTGATGCTGCTTATCAGGCATATATAACAGAAGAAGATGTCCCGGCAAGTATTTATGAAATTAAAAATGCCAAAAAAGTCGCGATTGAAATTCGAAGTTTTTCAAAAAGTGCCGGATTTACGGGATTGAGATGCGGATATTCCATTTTTCCAAATGAATTGATGGTGCATACACAAACCGGTGAGCATGTTCCGTTGATTAAACTGTGGAGTCGCCGGAATGCAAATTACACAAACGGAATATCCTATGTCGTACAAAGAGGTGCAGAAGCTCTCTTTAGCAGAAAAGGAAAACAGGAAATCAAGCAGCTTGTTGATTATTACATGAATAATATCCGCATGATCAGAGAAGAGTTATTAAAAAGCGGATTAAAAGTCTATGGAGGAATTAATTCACCCTATGTTTGGTTTCAAACGCCGGATAATTTGTCTTCCTGGAAATTCTTTCAATTGCTTTTGCAGGATTTCCAGATTGTGGGGACGCCGGGTGTGATTTTCGGGCACGAGGGCGAAGGGTATATGCGATTTGGTGGCTTTTGTAGTTTTGAGGATACCAAAATAGCTTTGAATAGGATAAGAAATCGATTATAATTAATAGTTTTTTAAAGTTTACAATCTAAAATTTAATCTGAAAATGTGTGGAATTGTTGGATATATAGGGAACAGGGATGCTTATCCTATTTTGATTAAAGGACTGCAACGTCTTGAGTACAGAGGCTATGACAGCGCCGGAATTGCGCTGATGAGTGAAGGTAAACTAAATGTTTACAAAGCAAAAGGTAAAGTTGCAGATTTGATTCAATTTGCAGAGCAAAAAAATATCAACGGAAATATTGGAATTGCACATACAAGATGGGCAACACATGGTGAACCCAATACAGTGAATGCACATCCACATTACTCGCAATCGGAAGAACTGGCGATAATCCACAATGGTATTATCGAAAATTATGCTGTTCTGAAACAAGGATTGATAGAGAATGGCTATAGCTTTCAAAGTGAAACAGATACGGAAGTACTGGTTCAGTTGATTGAGTTCATTAAGAAAACCAATCAGGTTGATTTGTCGACTGCCGTTCAGTTGGCTTTGAATCAGGTAATTGGCGCTTATGCTATCGCTATTCTGGAAAAAAATCAACCGGATGTCATTGTTGCTGCCCGTAAAGGTTCTCCTCTGGTTGTTGGGATAGGTGAAGATGAATATTTTTTGGCTTCAGATGCAACTCCTATCGTTGAATATACGGATAAAGTTGTGTATATAGGAGAAGAAGAGATTGTTACGCTCAGTAGAGCTAAAGGCATGAAAATAAAAACTATAAGCAATGTTGAGAAGACCCCGGAAATAAAAAAACTGGAACTAACACTCACACAACTGGAAAAAGGTGGATTTCCGCATTTTATGCTGAAAGAAATCTTTGAACAACCTAAAACACTTGCTGATTCTATGCGGGGTCGTGTTAATGTGGATGAGAATAATGTTGTGCTATCTGGTTTTATCGACAATAAAGATAAATTTGTCAATGCCGGAAGAATTATTATCACCGCTTGTGGTACTTCCTGGCATGCTGGTCTGATCGGAATGTATGTAATAGAAGAATTTGCGCGTATTCCTGTAGAAGTTGAGTATTCCTCAGAATTCAGATATCGCAAACCGGTTATTTATCCCAATGATGTGGTTATAGCTATTTCTCAGTCGGGTGAGACTGCTGATACCCTTGCTGCTGTTGAACTGGCTAAATCACAGGGAGCATTTATATTTGGTATTTGCAACGTAGTTGGTTCTTCTATACCAAGAAATTCACATTCAGGTTCATATACGCATGTAGGACCGGAAATAGGAGTCGCCTCTACGAAAGCATTTACCGCTCAGGTAACTGTACTTACCATGTTAGCGTTGATGATTGGTAAGGAAAAGAAAACCATCAGTGAGGAAAGTTACTTGAATATTGTAAAAGAACTGGGAACTATTCCCGATAAAATGAAAAAATTGTTGGAGCAAAATGAAATGATTGCACAATTTGCAAAAACGTTCACTTATGCTCAGAACTTCATTTACCTGGGTAGGGGATATAACTTCCCTGTTGCGTTGGAAGGTGCCCTTAAACTGAAAGAGATTTCATATATTCATGCTGAGGGCTATCCGGCGGCTGAAATGAAGCATGGCCCGATCGCTCTCATCAGTCAGGAAATGCCTGTCGTTGTTATTGCTCCCAGTTCAGGCATGTATGAGAAAGTGGTAAGCAATATCCAGGAAATTAAGGCCAGAAAGGGAAAAATCATTGCTATCGTTACTGAAGGTGACGAAGTTGTTAAGAAACTTTCTGATTATTGCATTGAAATACCTGACACAGAAGAATGTCTTGCACCGCTTCTGGCAACTTTACCATTACAATTGATGGCTTATCATATTGCCGTTGTGAAAGGTTGTGATGTTGATCAGCCCAGGAATCTGGCAAAGTCTGTTACAGTAGAATAATTTTTTTATTTCATATTATATATTTAGAAGAAGATGTGCGGAATCGCGATGGTAAGGTTGCTCAAACCTTTGGATTATTATCAGAAAAAATATGGTACATGGCAATATGGCCTTCAGAAAATGTACTTGTTGATGGAGAAACAACACAACCGTGGGCAGGAAGGCGGTGGTATTGCAGGTGTTAAACTGAATATGCCTCCGGGTGAAGAATATATCTGGAGAGAAAGGATTGAAGGTAAAAATGCCATTCAGCAGATTTTTGCCGATATCAATGAAAAAGTGGATAAAATGGATCCGGATGTGTTGAATGACGTTGATAAAGCCAGGAAATTGTTGCCCTTCGCAGCAGATATGTTTCTGGGACACTTGCGCTATAGTACAACTAACCAGAAAAGTGGTATCATGCATGTACATCCGTTTCTGCGTCGCCACAACTGGAAAAACAGAACCCTTGTACTGGCCGGTAATTTCAATTTGACCAATGTAGACGAATTATTTGATTATCTTACTCTGAAAGGGCAACACCCAAGGGATAACGGAGATACTTTCCTCATGTTGGAACAGCTTGGTTTTAAATTGGATATGGAGGTGCAAAAGGAATATGACTTCATCAAACAACGTTATACCAATGATCTTACCATCACTCAAAAAATTGAAGAACAACTGGATATTGCTTCTATCATTCGTAAGTGTGAATATATGTGGGATGGGGGATATGTAATAGCAGGTATGCTGGGACATGGTGACTCTTTTGTATTCAGAGATCCGAAAGGTATTCGTCCCTGTTTCTATTATGCTGATGAAGAAATTGCTGTTATTGCGTCTGAACGTCCGGTAATTCAAACTTCACTCAATGTAAAAGAGAAAGATGTGCATGAACTGACTCCAGGTAATGCCATGATTATCAAAAAGAATGGTGAAATTAAATTTGAAGTTATCAGGGAACAGGATAAAAATTTGAAAAGATGTTCGTTTGAACGTATTTATTTTTCCCGTGGTAGTGACTTCGATATTTACAGGGAACGAAAAATGCTGGGTGAATCGCTGGCTGATTCTATTTTGAAGTCAGTTGACCAGGATGTCGAAAATTCGGTATTTTCATTTATTCCTAATACTGCGGAAGTGGCTTTTTATGGCATGATTGACGGAATTAAACATAAAACCAACAAAACTCCCCGTACCGAGAAAGTACTGATTAAAGACATCAAACTTCGTACTTTTATATCTCAAAATAAAGAACGTGATGACCTGGCTACGCATGTGTATGATATTACCTATGGTTCCATCCGTCGTGGAAAAGTTGATAACCTGATTGCAATTGATGATTCGATTGTTCGTGGTACTACCCTGAAACAGAGTTTATTGAAAATTATGAATCGTCTTGAACCTAAAAAGATTGTCATTGTATCTTCTTCGCCTCAGGTTCGTTTCCCGGATTATTATGGTATTGATATGTCCAGAATGTCAGAGTTTTGTGCTTTCAGAGCAGCCATACAACTATTAAAGGATACGGGCCGTCAACACATCATCGACGATGTTTATAAAAAATCAAAAGCACAAGAGCATTTACCAAAGGAAGAAATTGTTAACTTTGTAACGGAAATTTATGCTCCTTTTACACAGGATGAGGTGTCGGAACAAATTGCTAAAATGTTAACTCCACCGGAGGTTGACTGTCCGGTTGAGTTGGTCTATCAAACTATTGAGGGGTTACACAAGGCTTGTCCGAACCATTTGGGCGACTGGTATTTTACCGGAGATTATCCCACTCCTGGGGGTAATAGGCTGGTAAATAGAGCATTCATTAATTATTACGAAGGAAAAGAAATTATATAATTAATTTAATTAGGTTTATGTTAAAAGAGATTTTATCTATTTCGGGAAAGCCGGGATTGTACAAAATGATTTCGCAGGGTAAAAATATGATCGTTGTTGAGTCCTTGCAGGATGGGAAACGTGTTCCGGCTTATACAAAGGATAAAGTGGTTTCGTTGGGTGATATTGCTATCTATACCAATACAGAAGAAATTCCGCTTGGTCAGGTATTTGAAAACATCAGTAAAAAGGAAAACGGAAATGTTTGTCCCATTGATCCTAAAGCAGATAACAATGTGTTGCGTAAATATATGGAAGAGATATTACCTGATTTTGATCGGGACAGGGTATATCCAAGTGATATGAGGAAAATGTTTTCTTGGTATAATATTCTGATTAACAATGGAATTAATTCTTTTCTACCCGAAGAAAAGGATAAACCTGCAGAAGAAAGCATAGCTGAATAATCTATGCCGGTTATCTTTATTTTGTGATTAAAATATGCAAATAAAAACTGTTACAGAAATCATTGAAGCTTTTGCTCCGCTGGCATTGCAGGAAAAATACGACAATGCAGGCTTGCTTATTGGAAACTCAGAAAGGCCTGTTAGTGGCGTATTAATCTGTGTGGATGTAACAGAGGCCGTTATAAACGAGGCAATCTTGATGCATATAAATTTAATTATAGCGCACCACCCATTGATTTTCAATGGTTTGAAAAAAATAACCGGACAAGATGAAGTGGAACGTTGTATCATTAAGGCAATAAAAAATGATATTGCGATCTATGCAGCTCACACCAATGTCGACAATGTTATTGATGGCGTAAATGGCCGGATAGCAGATAAAATCGGACTGATAAACAGAAGGATCCTTCAGCCTAAAACCGGGATGCTAGTGAAATTGGTTACTTTTGTTCCCAAATTGCACGTACAGCGTGTACGGGAGGCTATATTTGAAGCTGGTGCCGGTCATATTGGAAACTATGATGCATGTAGTTATAATTCGGAAGGATATGGCAGTTTCAGAGCAAACAGCAAAGCCACTCCGTTTGTAGGTGAAGTGAATAAAATTCATTATGAAGAAGAAACCAGGATTGAAGTCATTTTACCGGAGTACATTCAAAACAAGGTGATTGCATCTATGATTAAAGCTCATCCTTATGAAGAACCTGCTTATGATGTCTTTCGTTTATTAAATGAATATCGACAAGTCGGTTCTGGTTTAACCGGTGAGTTGATTGAAGCAGAAAATGAATCTGATTTTCTTCAAAGAATAAGAGTTTTATTTGGAGGAAATCCAATCAGACATACTGCTTTATCAGGTAATAAGATAAAAAGGGTAGCTGTTTGTGGAGGTTCCGGTAGCTTTCTTTTACAGGATGCAATCAAAGCCGGTGCAGATATTTTCATATCTGCTGACTTTAAATACCACGATTTTTTCGGAGCAGAGAATAAGATTATTATTGCAGATGTAGGTCATTTTGAAACAGAACAGTTCACAAAAGAGTTATTTTTTGACATAATTCGAAAAAAATTACCTACCTTTGCAGTCCATATTTCAAAAGTAAATACCAATCCCATTATTTATTCGTAACATAATGACAGCAGCAGAATCCAAAATTGAAAAAGAAATTACCGTTGAAGAAAAGCTTTTTGCCTTGTATGACTTGCAAAAAGTAGTTTCAAAAATAGATGAAATTAAAACACTGAGAGGGGAATTACCGCTTGAAGTGCAGGATCTGGAAGATGAAATCATCGGTTTAAGTACACGTATTGAGCATTTCGAAAAAGAGATCAGCGAGTTTACTTCCATGATTGCATCGAAAAAAGTTGCTATTGAAGAATCACGGATTAAAATCGAGCGTTATCAGGAACAGCAAAAGAACGTGAGAAATAACCGTGAACACGAAAATCTGGAAAAAGAAATTGAGTTTCAAACACTTGAAATAGAATTGTGTGAGAAACACATTCGCGAATATAAAGCAGCTAAAGAAGCAAAAACAGAAGAACAAAAATTGACGGCTGCTCAGCTGGCTGAAAGAAAACTTGACCTGGAACAAAAAAGGGGAGAGCTGGAAGAAATTATCGCGGAAACAAAACAGGAAGAAGAAAAACTACGCGAAAGAGCTAAAGAAATTGAGTCATTGATTGAACCACGTCTATTAACAGCTTTCAAACGTATTCGTAAAAATGCCCGCAATGGTTTGGCCGTGGTGTATATCAACCGTGATGCTTGTGGTGGATGTTTTAATAAAATTCCGGCACAAAAACAGCTTGATATCCGTTTGAGAAAAAAAGTAATTGTTTGTGAATATTGTGGTCGTATATTAGTCGACCAACAATTGGCTGGAGTAGCTCCAGTATCAGATTCTGCAGAATAAGTAATTAATAGATATTTGTTTTTATTAAATCCGGAAAGAAATTTCCGGATTTTTTTTGTCTAAAATTTCATCAAATGAGTGGGTAAGGTTTGAAGTTTTTAAATATTCAATTCTCAAAAGCACAATTACGTAATAAATTTCTGTATATGAGTGATTTAAATTAAATTTCAGTGGTTGTATAAATGATTGAAATAAATAAATTGTTGAGAAAAGTCATAAAGTTGATTTATTAAAAGAAGAATAGGTAATAAAGCCCGATTCATAATTGATTAAATACATTTGTAAATTATATGTGTAAAAAATAAAATGAAAATCAATAAAACAAATGTAAATAATTGGTTTATGTGAAGGCACTGATACTTTATATTTGTAAAATAAAATTATTTTCATTCAATATTTTTTCAATGTTGTGTATTAAATTACAAATGGATTACAGACCTTAAGATAAAAACAAAACATACATATTTTTATTTTTATATATTTATTAACCAGGTATTTATGTGTCATAATTAAATTATAACTATAATATATATGATGACATCTGTAAATATAACGGAATTATCATAAAATTTACAATGCTAAAACTATAAAATCATTGATAATCAATAGCATTAAGTATGTCTAATTAAATAATCTAATTAACTACTAATTTAAAGAGTTTTTGATTGGATTAATGTCTGATATTTGATAAAGACTATTTATTTGTATATGCCATATCTTATTGATAAATAGATAATAATTATGTATAACTATATCTTTTATAGGCATTGAACATTATTTGTTTTTATATTTTAATAATTATTTTCGGAATACAAACGTGAAATATATATATGTGAATAAGATTTTAGTTTTGTAAATAACATACACAATTGTGCTGATTTGATTTGTGAAATAAAATAGTTACATTTGTAGTGTTTTTTCTAAAAAATAAACAACTGTAAAATAACTTATTTATGTCAGAAAAAGTACGCATTGAAAAGGTTATACAGATGGTTGGATTAACATCCGGCCAGTTTGCACAGGAAATAGGTATCCAAACTTCTACTCTTTCTCATATTTTAAATGAAAGAAATAAACCAAGTCTGGACGTCATGAAAAAAATACTGAATAGATATCCCAACATTAACGCAGAATGGCTTATTTTAGGGCAGGGATCAATTCAGAGGAAAGAATTGCATTCTCAAGCGCCTACTTTATTCGGTGATGACGATGTAATTAGCAGTATATCAGGTAATAATATTATTGTTGAACCAGAAAAAAACGATGCTGAAATATTTTCATTCCAGCATCAAACTGTTAAAAGCGAACCGATTCCTGCGTATGCACTTCCTAAAGTCGAAAATCAACCTGAAAAATCACATCTGGTTAATAAAACTGATTTCTCAACTCAACCGCCAATAATAAATAAAGAAATTGATGTCGCTCAAAAATTGGTAGATGCAGTTGAGAATCTGAAACAGAACCAGACTATTGAAAAAAAAGTCAGAAAAATCATTCTATATTATTCTGATAACACTTTTCAGGAATTCGAATCAAAATAATTGTTGTATTTTTGTAGACAAAACATCAATTACAGTAGAAAATTGATGTTCAGAAGTACAAAATATACAATTTACAATGAAGAAGTTCATGCTTGATCTGGTTGTTAAGGTAAATAAATCGCTTAATAATCAGTATTTTATATTAATACTTACGGCTGCTGATAAGTTGCCTGAAATGCTTCCTGGTCAGTTTGCTGAAGTACGGGTGGATGATTCTCCTGCAACTTTTCTCAGGCGACCGATATCCATCAATTTCGTTGATTATGAAAAAAATGAGTTGTGGTTGTTAGTTCAAATTGTGGGCGACGGTACACAAAAGCTGTCACAACTGAAGACCGGGGATAATGTTAACCTGATTTTTCCTCTCGGAAACACATTTACCATTCCTGAAGATAAAAAATCAAATATATTATTGATAGGTGGCGGTGTAGGAATAGCGCCAATGCTCTTTTTAGGCTCCTGTTTAAACGATCGGGGTTATCGCTGTAACTTTCTCTTAGGGGGGCGTACAGCTTTAAATCTGCTCCAATTGGATGATTTTTCAAAATACGGAAACGTTTATACTACAACTGAAGATGGTTCACATGGAGAGAAAGGTTTTGTTACGCAACATTCTATCTTAGATAAGAAGAGTTTTGATGCAATTTATACTTGTGGACCTACTCCGATGATGAAAGCTGTTGCTGCTTATGCTCAAAAAAACAATATATTTTGTGAAGTCTCGCTCGAGAATACCATGGCCTGTGGTTTTGGTGCTTGTTTGTGTTGTGTGACGGATACCACCGATGGTCATCTTTGTGTTTGCACGGAAGGTCCTGTTTTTAATATTACAAAACTAAAATGGTAGATTTAAAAGTAAATTTAGGTACTATACAATTGAAAAATCCGGTGATGACTGCATCGGGCACTTTTGGTTATGGGAAGGAGTATGCAGACTTTATCGATGTGTCGCGAATAGGTGGTGTTGTTGTAAAGGGAACAACGCTTCGCGAGAGGCAGGGGAATGCGTATCCGCGTATGGCCGAAACGCCTTCTGGTATGTTAAACGCTGTGGGACTGCAAAATAAGGGTGTTGATTATTTTGTCGATCACATATATCCGGAGATTAAAGATGTAAATACAAGTATATTTGTAAACGTGTCCGGATCCACCATTGAAGATTACATTGAAACAGCAGCAAAAATCAACGAACTGGATAAAATTCCGGGTATTGAGCTTAATATTTCCTGTCCGAATGTGAAAGAGGGGGGTATGGCTTTCGGTACTTCTTGCCTGTCTGCTTCTCAGGTAGTAAAAGCGGTAAGAAAGGTTTATTCAAAAGAGTTGATGGTGAAATTGTCGCCTAACGTTACTTCTATTTCGGATATTGCCAAAGCCGTTGAAGCTGAAGGTGCTGATTCTGTTTCACTAATCAACACTTTGCTCGGTATGGCAATTGATGCTGATAAGCGTAAACCCGTTCTTTCCACTGTTACCGGAGGACTTTCAGGTCCTGCTGTTAAACCTGTTGCGCTTTGTATGGTTTGGCAAGTTGCACAATCAGTTAAAATTCCGGTTGTGGGTATGGGTGGAATTATGAATGCCCGTGACGCAATCGAGTTTCTGTTGGCCGGAGCGTCAGCAATACAGATTGGTACGGCTAATTTTATTGATCCGACTGTTTCTGTTAAAGTGCTGGAGGGTATCGAGGCGTATTTATCGCAACATAATTTTAGTAGTGTAAATGAAATTATAGGCGCCTTAGAGGTGTAAAGGAATATAATAACATTATCAGTATTTATAAAAATAAGAAAGGGTATCCAACCGGATACCCTTTTGAATAAATCTTTCAGGCGAATATTCTCACATTAATTGTTGTCAGCAATATAGTCTTCATCTTTGCTGAATCTTGATACATTTAAAATAATCAGATATTTTCTGTACTGATCTTCTGAGAGTATGTATTTTACATTTCCCAGGTTAAAATACAAGGCTCTTTCTGCATCGATTGTACTTTCCTTTTTGTTTGCATAATTCAATTTTCTTTCAGTTAAATCAAATATATATTTTAACTGATCTGCTTGTTCGTCGCCTGCGTTGAGGTAGCGAACTAATGCTTTAAATGTGGAATTTTCATTCATTCTATAAAGCACATTGTAATCTTTCAATTCCATTGAGTAGGCTGCTGAAGCGCTCGCAAGAGCAACCAATATAACTGCTAAAATCTTTTTCATAACCTAAAATTTTAATAATACCTTTTTTGTTAACTAAACTTTTTGATAAAACTATCCAGTAATTGCTTTGGATTTTTCTACTTGTCAATATTGCCTTAATGATTTATTCAATTTGACAATGCAAAAATACATGTTATAAAACATATTTGCAATATAAGATGTAATAAAAATATGTTTTACAACATATAAAATGTGTAAATGTCAGAATTTCAAATAGATATAATTGATTTAAAAAATGTTAATATTTTGGATATTTTATTAAAATATAATATTTAGGACAATAATGATAAAAAGTCAGGTATATCGTTACTGATTTCATAGCCTGCTATACTGTTGTTTTTCTTGCAGAAAAAATGTTGAAAACCATTACTTAATATAAAGTAGTCAACATTTAATTTAAAATTATAAACGGCAACCTGATCAAATACCTCCTGGGTGATAGGTATGGATGGTGATTTAAATTCAATAATGATGTAAGGGTTCATGTAGTTGTCGTATACAATAGCGTCACATCTTTTTTTCATGCCATTGATTAATATCTGTGTTTCAATAGCAATTAATGCTGTAGGGAAGTTTTTTTCCTGAATCAAAAACTGAATGAAATTTTGTCTTACCCATTCTTCCGGAGTAAATTTAACAAATTTCTTTCGCAATGAATCAAAAATAAGTAGTTTGTAACCTTCTTTTTTTGTGTTGAAATTGTATGCAGGTAGATTAAGTTGCCACATTTTTATTATTTTTGTAACTATTAAAGATGCGAAAATACAAAAACCATCTAACAAATTAATTAGATATGAAGACAAAACAGGAAATTGTTGAAAATTGGTTACCCCGATATACCAAAAGAAAATTAGAAGATTTCACAGACTATATACTTTTGACAAATTTCAATAATTATGTGGAAAAATTTGCTGAATGGTTTAATGTTCCGGTATTGGGGCGGGATGGAAACATGATCAATGCGTCCGCTAATGGAATTACAATCATCAATTTTGGCATGGGGAGTCCAAATGCAGCATTGATTATGGATGTATTGTCTGCGATTCAGCCTAAAGCGGTATTGTTTCTTGGAAAATGTGGAGGGCTGAGAGATAAAAACCGGAATGGCGATTATATTCTGCCCAGTGCTGCCATAAGGGGCGAGGGTACTTCAAACGATTATTTTCCGCCTGAGATACCGGCTCTTCCTGCATTTAACCTGCAGCGTGCTGTTTCGTCCAATATTCGTGATTTTGATAAAGACTACTGGACGGGAACAGTTTTTACAACTAATCGCAGGGTGTGGGAGTGGGATGAAAAATTCAAATCATACCTGAAAAGCACACGTGCCATGGCTATTGATATGGAAACAGCGACTTTATTTACGGTTGGATTCCATAATGGTATTCCGACGGGAGCTTTGCTGCTGGTTTCGGATATGCCGCTTCAGGAACAAGGTATAAAAACTTCAGAAAGTGACTCAAAAGTGACACAAAACTATGTGGATGAACATATTCGCATCGGTGTGAAGGCTTTGAGTTCGCTTATTAATAATAGTAAGACTATTAAACACCTTAGATTTGAATAGCTAATCCATTCAAAAAATGCACGAACAAATTCTGCAGAGCTTAAAGCAAAAAAAATATGCTCCCATTTACTTTTTAATGGGGGAAGAACCTTATTATATTGACCTGATCTCAGATTATATTCAATATGAAATATTAGATGAGAGTCAGCGTGAATTTGATCTATCTGTTCTTTATGGCAAGGATATCGACATCACCACGGTTATCAATGCGGCTAAGAGGTTCCCGATGATGTCGCCCTATCAGATATTAATTGTAAAAGAAGCTCAGCATATTAAAGATCTTGATAAGCTGCAATTTTATATCCAGCATTACGCTCCTGCTACAATTCTGGTTATTTGCTATAAATACGGGACTGTCGATGGTAGGAAAAAGTGGGTAAATGAGTTAAAAAAAACTGGTGTACTGTTTGAATCCAAAAAGTTACGTGACTATGAGATGAGTGCCTGGATTGCAAAATATGCCAAGACAAAAGATCTGCAAATAGAGGAGAAGGCAATGGTTATGCTTACCGATTTTCTTGGGACTGATTTAAGTAAGGTTGCTAATGAACTTGATAAGCTGGCAATAACAAAACCTGCAGGTACAAGCCGAATTACACCGGAAATTATTGAAAAAAACATCGGAATCAGTAAAGATTTTAATGTTTTTGAACTACAGGATGCCCTGATCAGGAAAGATGTGCTAAAGGCAAACAGAATTATCAACTATTTTGCTGATAACAAAAAGGCGAATCCTATACAAATGGTGCTTGCACAGTTATTCAGTTTTTTTAGTAATTTGATGATATTCCATTACTTACCTCAGAAGACAGCCGAATCTGCTGCTGCTGAATTTAAAATTCACCCGTTTATTGCCAGAAATTATATAACGGCATCAAAATCATTCAATGCATGGAAAACCATGAATATCATTACTTCTATCAGAGAAACGGATGCCCGATCCAAAGGGATCGATAATGTTAGTGCAGATGAAGGTGATTTACTTAAAGAATTGGTATTTAAGATTCTACACTGATTTTATTTGTATATATTTTTTATAAGTCAATTCTAACTTTATGTCAAAAGACAATATAGCTCCTGTTTTTATTTCCTTACTTACAGATTCTTTGCAAATAAGTGCAAAACAAATCATCAATACAATCCATTTGCTTGAAGATGGTGCAACCATTCCCTTTATCAGCAGATATAGAAAAGAAATGACCGGCGAATTGGATGAAGTTCAGATTGGTGCTGTTAAAGATCAATATGATAAGCTGTTAGAAATAGAAAAACGGAAAGATACCATCCTGAAAACCATAGAAGAACAGGGAAAACTGACTTCCGAGATCAAGAACAGGATTGATGCCTGCTGGAATACAACCGAATTGGAGGATATTTATCTTCCATATAAACCCAAACGTCGTACCCGTGCTGAAATTGCGCGGGAAAGCGGGTTAGAGCCGCTGGCAAAAATGATTATGAAACAAAATGCTGATGATTTGGATTATCTGGCCAGGCCTTATGTAAAAGATAAAGTAAAAACAGTTGATGAAGCGCTTGATGGAGCGTCTGATATTATTGCAGAGTGGGTTAACGAAAGCGAAAAAGCACGTCATGTAATTCGCCGGATTTTTACTTATGAAGCTGTTATTTCATCTAAAATCATCAAAGGGAAAGAAAATGAAGCCCAAAAATACCGGGATTATTTTGATATGTCTGAAAAATTATCTAAATGTTCCTCTCATAGGTTATTAGCAATGCGAAGAGGGGAGTCTGAAGGTTTTTTAAAGGTGAATATCAGTCCGGATGAAGACAAATGCGTGGATAAACTGACTGACGTTTTTGTCCGGTCTGATAATGCTTCGGGTGATCTGGTTTACAACGCAGTGAAGGATGCGTACAAACGCTTATTGAAGCCTTCCATTGAAAATGAATTTGCCGCAGAAAGTAAATTAAAGGCAGATGCAGAAGCAATTCGTGTTTTTGCAGAAAACTTACGGCAGCTATTACTTGCTCCGCCTTTGGGTGAGAAGAGGGTACTAGGTATAGATCCCGGTTTCCGTACAGGTTGTAAAGTTGTTTGTTTGGATGCGCAAGGTAATCTGCTTCATAATGAAACTATTTATCCCCATCCGCCGCAAAGTGATTATGCTAAAGCCTCACGTAGCATTCAGAAAATGGTTGAAGCATATAATATTCAGGCAATTGCCATTGGAAATGGTACAGCCGGCAGGGAAACGGAGCATTTTATTCAAAATATCCGGTATGACAGAAATGTACAGGTTTTTGTAGTCAGTGAAAATGGCGCTTCCATTTATTCTGCATCAAAAATTGCACGGGAAGAGTTTCCTGATTATGATGTAACGGTTCGTGGTGCAGTTTCAATTGGCCGCCGGTTAATGGATCCGTTGGCTGAACTGGTAAAAATTGATCCCAAATCAATTGGGGTGGGGCAGTATCAGCATGATGTGGACCAAACATTGTTGAAAAAATCTCTGGATCAAACAGTTGAAAATGCAGTGAACAAAGTTGGCGTGAACCTGAATACCGCTTCAAAGCATCTATTAACTTACATTTCCGGACTTGGCCCGCAGTTGGCTCAAAATATTGTTGACTATCGTGCAGAGAACGGTGCTTTTACTAATCGCAGGCAATTATTGAAAGTGCCCAAAATGGGTAATAAAACTTTTGAACAATGCGCCGGTTTTCTCCGGATTCCGGATGGTGAGAATCCGTTGGATAATTCAGCTGTGCACCCGGAGAGTTACCGGATCGTTGAAAAGATGGCAAAAGATTTAAAAACTGATATAGATAAGTTAATCAGGAATAAAGAGTTAATTCAAAGAATCGATTTGAATTCTTATGTGACAGAGGAAATCGGTCTGCCTACGTTGACTGACATTTTACTTGAACTGGAAAAACCCGGGCGTGATCCGCGCAGCAATGTGAAGGTTTTTGAATTCGACCCCAATATCAAAAAAATTGAAGATTTAATATCCGGTATGGAACTACCGGGAATCGTTACCAACATTACCAACTTTGGCGCCTTTGTTGATATTGGTATCAAAGAGAACGGACTTGTACATATTTCTCAGATGGCCGACAGATACGTTTCCAATCCGGCAGAAGTTGTTTCTTTACACCAGCATGTAAAGGTGAGAGTGCTGGAAGTGGATATGGTGAGAAAACGGGTACAACTGAGATTAATCTGAGAGTTAAATTAGATTGATTTAATTTATTTTATTACAGGAGATTATGATGTTTTTACCGGAAGCAGTTTTAAGTGCAAACAGGTAATCATGACCACCATCCTTTATGCCGGTTTTTTTTCGGAAATCATCCACTGATATAGGATAATTACGTGTAGTCACATTTGCTTTGGAAAATTTTTCTTTTATCTTCTTTATATCAGTCTTATTGTTTTCATATACTGCTGAAACCTGCATGATTCTCCCCGGAAAATCGTCAATCAAATTATTTCCTGTATACAAATGCGTGTTTACATGAAATTTTTTTAAATTAAAACGGGTTGCAATCAACTTAAATGCTCCGGACTTCATAATAGCAGCATTAGGTTCATACAGATATCGACCTACTTCATCAGTAAAAGCTGGTTCTGCCTGTTTTTCCTCATCAAAAGTAAAATCAAAAATCTGTTCCGGCTTTGCCTTGTGGAGATTGCTGGTTTTAATCAGGATGTGTTGATTTCTATCTGATTCTAGTGTGTTGTTTCTGTTTAATATTAACAGAACCTCTTTACATTCATTATCCACAGCTACAATATGAACTTCCGTGGTTTGAGGTAAGTGTTTAATTGCCTGATGAATATCCAGCATAGGGGAAAGCTTAATCATTACCACGGGTGATTTAAGTAACATTTTTTCAGCCAGCAAGGCAACATCAGGTTCGCAATCTGAGATCAGTACTGTTTTTTTACCGGTTTCACTTCTTCTGTGCGGATCGATATAAATCAAATCTACTTCCGGCATATTATCCAGATAATCTTCAGACTTTGTCTGATGTATTTCATATTGGGGTATTTTCAATACTTCAAAATTATGTGCTGCCAGTTTGCATAATTCTTCATCTCGTTCGATATAAAGACCGTACCTGAAATTCTGTGAAATAAAGTAAAAATCAACCCCAAAACCGCCTGAAAGATCTGCGAATCTATCTCCATGGAAAAGCATTGATTTGTATTTCGCGGTAATTTCCGAGGATGATTGTTCCACAGATAATTGTTTCGGAAATAGTATATTATCTGATTGGTAAAATAGCGGAACCTTTTCTTTTATTTTTTGAAGTCCTGCTATCTGATTGATTACGAAAGCCATATCGATATCCTGATAACGCTTGGCCTGCAATCCCAGTTGAATTACGTCATCGTTCAGATGTTCCTGTATGAATCTTTTTGTTATTATTCTATCCATATTGATATTAGTCTGGCAAAGGTAAGTTTTATGTAATAATCTAAAAAAAAAATTGCACATTTAAATAAAATAATTTAAATTTCGGAATTGAATGCTACAAGCTGATTTTATTGAATGTATTCAGCTAAATGGACTGTACAAGCAAGGTGCTACTTTGCAACGTAATCTCGATTGACAGCCAATCAGAGCAACGATTCTGCCGGAGCAGAACAGAAAAACAGCAATTCCGAAAGATACTTTAACCGTTTTTTCAGATATTCCTCCCGGTTCAACAGATATTCCAAATCACTTTAGTTTTGTTAGAATTAAGTAAGTTGTGAAAATTATGAAAAAATATATTTTAAAATTCATGATTCCATTACTTGTTTTTACAGGAGTTGTTTTTTCTTGTGATAAAAACAACAACCTTGACATGTCCAACCTTGAAAATCTATATGCACAATCTTTGTCCGTCATACAAAAATGTGTGCAGGGAAAATGGGAAGTAAAATACTATGTTGGAGGATTTGCGGGAAAAACACAAGTACCTGATAATGTATTTATTGAAATAAACGGTAACAAAATAAATGGCCGTGAATTTCAATGGGAAAAATATACTATTCAGAGAATGGACATACAGGTGAATTATGGGTACGAATAAAGTGAAATTTTATGTTTATGAAAATAAAAATTATTAATTAGTCGTGATTAAATATTACCTTTGCATGGAGTAAAAAAAATCAATTTAGAGTAAAAACAGATAGAATAAAAGTAGTATGTACAACTGGTTTGAATGTAAAGTAAAGTTTGAAAAAACAGCTGAAGATGGAAAAATTGTTAAAGTGAGTGAATCTTATTTGGTGGATGCACTTTCTTTTACTGAGGCAGAGGAAAGGATGATTGAAGAGATGAAACCTTTTATCAGTGGGGAGTTTTCTGTTGCCAATATTAAAAGAGTCAAGATCAATGAGATGTTTTTTCATGATGATGGAGATAAGTGGTATCGGTTTAAAGTGAACTATATTACGTTGGATGAGGAAAAAGGAGTTGAGAAGAAAGTTCCGGTGGCCATGATGGTGCAGGCCTCTGAAATAGGTCAGGCTTTGAGCAGATTACATGAAGGTATGAAAGGAAGTATGGCTGATTATGAGGTTGTAACAATTGCTGAAACCTTGATCATGGATGTATTTAAATACGGAAAACAGGAATAGTTGATTAGTGGTCAGTGTTAATTAGTCTAAAGTCTTAGCTAATACAGATTATATGTCACTTATATGCCTTGTATGGTTTAAAAGTTTCTTTTGTGTTTCCTTAGTCATCCTTTTGTTTCTTTTGTGGTTTAAATTCTTAAATTGTAAATCCATTATATGTCTGTCGTACAAAATTTAGCATCAATCAGGAAAGATATACCTGCGTGGGTAAAACTGGTTTGTGTATCCAAATTTCACCCTGAGAGCACCATTATGGAAGCTTACAATGCGGGTGAAAGAATTTTCGGGGAAAGCAGGGTACAGGAACTGATGGAAAAGCAGGAACGTTTGCCCAATGACATTAATTGGCACTTTATTGGTCATTTACAAACAAATAAGGTGAAATACCTGGTACCTTTTGTAGAATTGATTCATGGGGTTGATTCATTGAAGTTGCTGTTGGAAATCAACAAGCAGGCTGAAAAAATCAACCGGGTAGTGAATTGCCTGTTACAGGTTCATATTGCCACAGAAGAAACAAAATTTGGTTTTTCACCAGAGGAAATTCTTGCGTTATATCAATCAGGAACAATTTCAAACCTATCAAACATTCGGATTTGCGGATTAATGGGAATGGCCACATTTACAGATAACCATCAGCAGGTTAGAAAGGAATTTCAGTCGCTCAAAGCATTATTTGACACAATTAAACGTACTTATTGTGCGGAAAATGATTGTTTCACGGAAATTTCGATGGGAATGTCCGATGACTTTCAAATTGCGATAGAAGAGGGAAGCACCCTGGTCAGAATCGGTAGTTCGATATTTGGACAAAGAGAATATTAGATGTTTTGAAAATGAATTATCAGGAGACATTACAGTATTTATACAACCGGCTTCCCGTATTTCATCTGGTTGGTTCAACTGCTTACAAGCCGGGACTGGAGAACACTTCTCGTCTGATGGCTCATCTCGATAATCCGCATCGGAAATTTCGCTCTGTTCATATTGCCGGAACCAATGGAAAAGGCTCTGTTTCGCATTATATGGCTGCAATCCTACAGGAAGCCGGTTACCAAGTTGGACTTTATACCTCTCCTCATCTCGTTGATTTTGGTGAAAGAATCAGAATAAACGGACAAATGATTGAAGAACAGTATGTTATTCAGTTTATTCAAAAACACATTGATATAATAGAAGTTATTCAACCTTCATTTTTTGAATTGACCATGGCAATGGCATTCTCTTATTTTGCTGATAAACAGGTTGATATAGCGGTTGTCGAGGTCGGTTTGGGAGGCCGGCTGGATAGTACCAACATCATTAGTCCGGAATTAAGCATTATTACTAATATAGGTTTCGATCATGTTGAATTTCTGGGTGATTCACTTCCGCAGATTGCTGCCGAAAAAGCGGGTATAATCAAGCCCGGAGTTCCTGTGGTTATAGGAGAATCATTACCCGAAACTAAACCTGTATTTGTACTGAAATCAATTGAAATGCAGTCAGATATAATTTTTGCTGAGGATGATGATATACCTGTTTTGACTCGTTATGAGCAGGATAAAATGATTTTAAATTATCAAAAAAAGGAATATACTTCGGGACTTAGTGGAATTTATCAGCTTAAAAACCTGTCAACTGTATTTTCAGCCATTAAAATTTTAAATAACAGGATAGAATTTAAAATATCAGATGTGGCACTTAAAAAAGGAATAGAAAACATTTGTCAGCTTACCGGCTTACGGGGTAGGTGGGAGTTGTTGAGCAGCAAACCCAGGATTGTTGCAGATACCGGACATAATGTTCAGGGAGTTCAAGTTATTGTAAATCAGTTAAAATATCAGCATTATAAAACATTACGCATCATCATCGGAATGGTAAATGATAAAGATATATCAGGTGTGTTAAAATTGTTACCTGTCGATGCCGTTTACTATTTTACACAAGCACAGGTAAAGAGAGCTTTGCCGGCAAACGAGCTGAAAGCAAAAGCAATAAATTATAATCTTTCCGGAAAGTCATTCGGAGTAGTAAAGGATGCCGTAAACAAAGCAATTCTTGATGCCGATGCAGATGATTTAATACTGATTACTGGAAGTAATTTTATAGTAGGAGAAGCTTTGCCCCTTTTTCCACTTAATAATCAGTTACCTGCTATTTGAATCTTTGGATCAGGTTGTATGCCTGATATATTCCCAACTCACCTGCTTTACTCAAATCTGCAAGTCCTTTCGCGTCTTCACCTATATACAGGTAGGTCAGTCCCCGGTTGAAGTATGCTTCAGCAAAATCCCTGTCAATTTCAATGGCTTTGGAATAATTGTATATAGCAGTTCGAAAATCCTGTTGCGAAGTTAATATATTTGCTTTGTTGTAATATGCAAATGAAAAATCAGGTTGTAAATCATTAACCTTTTCCAAATCACGCATGACCAGCTCCACATCAAACTTTTTCTCTTTTTCAAAAGCAGCATAGCGGTCCTTTAACTCCAGAGTTTCCAATCCGGTTTCCCGAAGTGAATTTTTCATGTAGTCAATATACTTAAAGCGAATATTGGCCCTGGTGAAATACGCCAGCATAAAATCGGATCGCAATGCGATTGCTCTATTTAGATCTTCAATTGCATTTTCAAAATCCTGAACCAACGCAAATTCCAGTGCCCTGTGAAAGTAAATGTCTGCATCATTGGTATTTACATTAATTTTTGAACTGATTTGATTGATGGTTTTGAAGTGCTTATCAATCAGCTCATTAGTTAAAGGTATTTCTGAACAGGTTACTTTTAAATCGGTACTTAGCAACTTTCTTCTATTATACGTTTCTATTTCAGGATGATATAAATTAGTTTGACGTAACGCATCTGTTTTGGAATAATATGTCAACACAAAATTCTTCTCATTCACTACATCGACGAAATTCTTTTGAACAGCTCCTCTTTTTTGGTTATTGTATTTTGATTCAGACTCATTATCATTGATGTTTTGGGTAGCATACCTGTTGAAAACATCAGTTCTTCTTTTGTTGTTGTTTTCAGGGATATCCTCTGCAATCATGTTTTTTGCATTCAGATCTTCTTGGATCTTTTCTCTTATTTTATCCTTGTTTTTTTCAATATCTTGTGCTTTTTGTCTGTATCTGAAGGATTCTTTTATGTTATTCTGTGCATCGTATGCTTCGGCTATGCCCCAATAGGCAGGGAGAAAGTATGGATGTTTGTTTAATATTAATTTAAAATCTGATATGGCATTTCGGTAATGTCTCAGCTTCATTTCAAGTAAGGCTTTGCTGTATCTGGCTTCCATATTGGCAGAGTCCATTTTCAGTACCTGTTCAAAATCTGAAAGAGCATTGTTGTTATCACCCAGGTTTGAACGAAGAATAGCTCTGTTGAAATATGCCAGTTTACTGTTGGGCTCAAGTTTAATAGCCTGATCATAATCAGTCAGCGCTTCCATATATCTTTTTTGCTCTACGTTGATGATCCCCCGATTGATGTAATCGCCAAAATAATTTGATTTCAACGCGATTGATTTGGAATAATCGGTATAAGCACCTTCTAAATCTTTTCGTTGTAGTTTCAATAAAGCTCTGGCACTCCACCCGATATAAGCAGTTGTGTCGGAGTTAATCAGTTGATTAAATGAGTTTTCTGCAGCGACGGTATCGTTCATAGATAAGTAAATTCGTCCCTTCTCATACCAGAGTCCTGTGTTTTTGGGATTTAATTTGATATATGTATCAATATCTTTTAATGCATCCTCATAATTACCACTTCTTTCATTGGCGTCAATTCTGCTTACCAATAAATGTTGACTACCCGGACTAAACTCGAGTGCTTTTGTGAAATCCTGTGCAGCATCTTTATATTTTTCCAGTTTCATACGGGTGAAACCTCTGGCATAAAAAGCCTGTGGTAAAAAAGGATTTCTGGTAATTGCTTCTGTACCGTCAACTTCTGCTCCTTCATAATCACCAAGTTGAATTTTAGCAATAGCCCGATACATGTAAGGTTCTGCCAAAAACGGCTTGATTTTAATGACCTGGTTAAAATATTGAATAGAAAGTACATAATCCTCAAAATACAAAGCATTCCGGCCAATTGTAAGAATGCGGTCGGTATTCAACTGAGCAAACAATAGTCCCAATTGAAAAAACAACACAATCGATATGAGAATTTTCCTTTTCAAATAATTTTTTACCAATCAAAAACATTTTCTTCACAACCGGCATTGGCATTGAATGAAGACGGGACATCAAAATTATCCTGTGCGGAATATCCTAATGAACTATCACCTAATACTTTTTGCATATATAGTGCCCAAATTGGTAGCGCCATACTGGCTCCCTGACCCTCGGCAATATTATCAAAGTGAATGGAACGGTCTTCACCACCAACCCAAACGCCGGAAACCAAAGATGGAGTAAAGCCCATAAACCAACCGTCGGAATTATTTTGGGTTGTTCCTGTTTTACCACCCATAGGCATAGTTAAGCCATATCTGCCACGAATTCTACCTCCGGTACCTCCGTCAACCACACTTCTCAACATATAAATCATCTTATAAGCCGTTGATTCACTGAATATTTCATGCATCTGAGGTGTAAATGTTGCGATTACATTTCCATTGCCATCTTCAATGCGTGTTACATACATGGGTTCAACCCTGATACCTTTGTTTGGAAAAGCCGTGTAAGCATCCACCATTTCAACAATCGAAATATCAGCAGGACCAAGAGCTAAAGAAATAACCGGATCCAGATGACTTCTGATACCAAAGGACTGCATTAATTTAACCAATGATTCCGGAGTAAACATATTCATTAGATAGGCTGATATCCAGTTATTTGAATTTGCTAATGCCCACCTGAGTGTCACTTCTTCACCAATTCTTGACTTGCTTGAGTTACGTGGTGACCAGTCATTGCCATTGGCATCTTTTAAAGTAATGGGTACATTCATTACTTTATCGCAGGGCCATAGACCTTCTTCCATTGCCAGTGTGTATAAGAATGGCTTGATAGTTGAACCCACCTGGCGTTTTCCTGAAGTGGCCATGTCATACTGAAAATGAGTAAAGTTTGGTCCGCCTACATAGGCTTTGACCTGACCTGTTTTAGGATCAATAGACATAAAACCGCATCTCAGGAAATGTTTGATATAACGGATAGAATCCATGGGTGTCATAACGGTATCAATCATTCCTTTGTATGAAAATACCTGCATTTCAACTTTTGTGTTGAATATCCGGGAGATTTCATCACTGTTTACTCCTTCATTCTTGAGTCGTCTGTAACGTTCTGAATCGCGCATGGCACGATTAATTGAAGCGTCAATTTCAGTTTGATTAACATGTTTGGAGAACGGAGCATAAGTTCTTCCTTTCTTTTCTTTAAAAAATGCCTGTTGAAGTTCAGTGAGATGCTGTTCAACAGCCTCCTCAGCATATTGCTGCATACGAGAGTCAATGGTTGTAAAAATCCTCAGTCCATCAGTATAGATGTTGTAAGGCATACCATTCGATTTTGTGTTTTTGTTACAGAATCCATACAATGGGTTATTTTCCCATTGCCATAAATCTTCGTTGTATTTTTCTTCCTGCCAGCTTGCATAATTACTTCTGACCGGTTTTTTAGCTGTTAGCGTTAATCTCAGGTATTCCCTGAAATAGGGAGCCAGCCCTTGTTTGTGATCTACCCGTTGAAAATCAAGTATCAGTGGAAGTTGCTGTAAAGAGTCTCTTTCAGCTTTTGTAATAAAGTCTGCCTTGCGCATTTGATCCAGTACAACATTTCTTCTGTTTTTGGCCCTTTCATTGAACCTTTTCGGATTATACAATGAAGGGTTTTTACACATACCGATGAGTGTGGCTGCCTCTTCAATTTTTAATTCAGCAGGTGTAGTATTAAAATATACGTATGATGAGGTTTTAATACCCACAGCATTATACAGAAAATCAAACTGATTGAGATAAAGTGTAATAATTTCTTCTTTGGTATATATTTTTTCCAGTTGAACTGAAATTACCCATTCAATGGGTTTTTGTAATGCTCTTTCAATAATATTGTCCGCTTTGGGAGAATACAGTAGTTTCGCTAACTGTTGAGTAATTGTACTGCCACCTCCCGAACTTTTTTGTCTGAAAATCCCCCTTTTGATGAAAACCCTCCCGAGTGCCCTGCCATCAATACCGGAATGATCATAAAATCTTTCATCTTCAGTCGCTATGAGTGCATTGATAACATGTTTTGAAATTTGACTGTATTCTGTTTTAATCCTGTTGTCCTTGCTCTCAGAATAGCTCCCAATTAGCTTGAAATCAGAAGAATAAAGTTCTGTTGCATATTTGTTGATCGGGTTTTGCAGCTGATCAATTTCCGGCAGGTAGCCCAACCATCCAATGCTGATAAAAAAGAAAACAAGTGCCATAACAGTTATTCCTGAACCGAATAGTATCCAGAACCACCGGTTAAGCACTTTTCTGAAATCTTTATTAGTATTATTCTCAGTCATGTCAAAATGAATTAAGCGACAAATTTACGATTTTTTGTTTAACAAACAGAGTTTTAATTCATGATGAAAGTTTGATTAACACTGATTAATTAAAATTAGTCTGTTTTCATAAGTTCGATAATAACCTGATTGGCTATATGAACCCCTGTGTCTGAAAGAAAAAGTCTGTTGTTATTTAAAATAAGATTACCATATTTAATTTGATTATCTGCATTTTGCAAGCAATAGTCAAATAATTCTTCTCCAAATCTGTTTTTTAAATCAGCTAAACTTATCCCATCACTTGTTCTCAATGAAACCATGATGAAATCATTATAAAAATCCTGTTCACTTAGGACTTCCTTCTCGAATGACGGCTTTAGTATTGATATGCTTTGTATGTATTTTTGTACAGAAGCAATATTCCATTGTCTTGATTTTCCATCGAAAGAATGAGCCGATGGTCCCAGTCCAAGATAGGGTACAAACTGCCAATAGGCGCTGTTGTGACGAGAGCGGAATCCGGGTTTTGCATAATTAGAAATTTCATAAGATTCAAAACCTTTTTCAATCATTTTTAATCTCATATAGTTAAACATCTGAAGCGTTACTTCATCTTCTGTTACCTTAACTAAACCCTTGTTTCGTTGTTTCCAAAGTGCTGTACCTTCTTCATAGGTAAGTCCATAAGCTGATATATGTTCTACATTCAGATTGAATGCTTCTTCCAGTTGCTTTTTCCAATCTTCTATTGTTTGTCCGGGAAGCGCATATATCAAATCTATGCTGATATTTTGAAATCCATGTTTTCTTGCATTTATTACAGCATTCTTAGCTTGTTGTGCATCGTGTCTTCTGTTGATTATTTTCAGATGTTTATTGTTAAATGATTGGATTCCAATACTTAATCTATTAAACGGAAGTGAAGACAAGGTTTCTAAATATGCATCAGTAAGGTCATCCGGATTGGCTTCCATTGTCACTTCAGCATCGTTATCCACATTAAAAACATGATGAATTTCGTCGAAAATCCTTCTAAATTGATTAAAATTCAACACACTGGGAGTTCCGCCACCAAAATATACAGTACCGATATTATCACCATTCAGGTAGGATTTTCGAAGCTGTATTTCCTGAATCAGGGTATCTGTAAATGTGTCGACCTGATTATCAGTACTTCCGATTTCTTTGTAGAAATCACAATAAGTACAACGTTGTTTACAGAAAGGAATATGGATATAAATGCCAGCCAATTGTTTTTTATTTTATGAATTATGCTTTAGTTCAAAAAAGAAAGCCACTTTCAACGACGAAAGTTGAAAGTGGTCAT
>VSSQ01000363.1_pt1 | contig 36115 bp, 19 predicted proteins | sample 4763081 | NCBI WGS metagenome assembly VSSQ01 (sample SAMN12137344, study PRJNA551015) | bioreactor metagenome | isolation source: SDC9 anaerobic chlorinated ethene degrading culture | place: USA: Knoxville, Tennesee | collected 2015-01-01
TTCACTCCAAGTGAACCTCTTTTAAACCGTATCCCCATGATAGGCGCTGTTGGTAACCACGAAACCGGAGATAAACCTTCGAATGGACCAACCACCTATTACGATTATTTCTCTTCGTTTTCTCATGGTTATATTGATGGTGCGGAAGGTAAAGACCCGAGAGGAGAATCTTATTATGCTATGGATTATGGTGATGTAAAAATCATTTCCCTGAATTTAAACGGAGATGAATCAAGCCCTGCTTTAGATTCAAACTCTCAACAAATGGTCTGGCTTGACAATCAGATCCAAAATGCAGATTCAAAATGGATATTCATCATTTCACATGTAAGCGTGTATAGTACAGGTTATCACGGACAATGGTCGGCCGACAAAAAAACATCCGTTGCTCCTATTCTCGAAAAACATGCTGCCAATGGAAAACATATCATTTTCTTTAGTGGTAACTGTCACAGTTTTGAACACTTGTATAAATCCGGGGTTCACTATATTAGACCAAGTGTGGCTGCATCAAATATAAGGGATCAATACAATATGGCTGATTTGCCTTACAGCTTAATTTGGAAATCATTAAATGGTTTTTCAACAATAGATGTTTCTGAAGATGGAGAAACCGTTACGATGATTTCCCGGGATGAAAACGGGCAAGAGTTTTATTCCTATGTATTCACCAGAACAGCCCAAATGTTGCCCAGTTTATATTTTACAGAGCCGGATGGAAACAATGACACAGTAACCGATATATTCCGTATTAAATGGACTTGTTTTGATGAAACAAAAAATGGAAAAATTAATCTTTATTATTCACTCGATAGTATCAATGGTACGCTTATAGCTGAAAATCTTTCAACAGACCTTTCCGAAGTTGATTATTTCGACTGGCATGTTCGTTACCTGGAACCCAAAGGCGATTACTTTATTTATGGTGTCATCGACGATGGCATTAATACTCCTGTAAAAAAATATGCACGGGGAAAGATTTCAGTAGTAGCGGATACAACAGCGCCTCCGGCTCCAACGGGTTTTACCGGTTATGCTACCGATGAACAAATTGTACTCAATTGGCAAAATCCGACACGTTTGATGGATGTTGAAAATATGATCGATGATTTTGAAACCGGGATTGGAAGATTTGCCGGTGTCCCTCATGCTGAAACTGCCACCGGGTCACTGGAAATGGCACCCGGTTATAACAGCGGAAATGCCTTGAAAATTAATTACAATGTACTTATTCCCTGGGGACAGTATTCAGCCGTACTTCAAAATAATGTGGCACAAAATTATGCTACAACACCTTATCTTGAGTTTTGGTTTAAGGGGGACGGTTCATCCCGTAATTTAAGATTAATGATCAAACAAGATCTGGATTTTAATGGAACTGCAGATGACTGGTGGTATGATGAATCATTAAACCTGAGTAGCACTGATTGGCAAAAAGTAAAACTGGATATCAGAAATTTTCAAGAACTTAGCTGGCATACCAACGCATCAAAAGCAATGAATCCGGAGAATATTTATGCTATTGAGTTTATTGTGCCCAGCGGTACAGTGGGCACCGGTTCTGTTTTAATCGACAGCATCGTATTAACCGGCCAGATTTATCCGGCTCCCGATTATGAAGGGACTAAAATTCTAAGAAAAACAGATCGATTTCCTGCAAATCATACGGATGGTGAGGTAGTCTATAATGGTACTAATGAGACATTTAGTGATAGCAACATTGTTCCTGGAACACACTACTATTATGCTGGGTTTACTTACGACGATCTCAACAATTTCTCTGGTTTTGACCCTGCTGCTTCCTGGAGTCATCAATTCACCAGCTTAGAAACTCCTTTGTCTGCTGAAATTCTTCAGGTTTTTCCAAATCCGGCTCATTCTATCGTAACCATAAAGTATGCTGTACAAACTGCGGATAAAGCATCTGTAACTTTGGAGGATATAACCGGCAAAAGAATTCAGATTATTGCATCGGATCAACCAATTGGGAATTATCAGATCAATTTCAATACTAATGGGTTAGCTTCGGGAATTTATTTCATCCGGATGAACACATCAAATCAAATTTATTCTAAAAGAATTGTCATTAACAAATAATGCTAAAATTTAAGTCTATGAAACGAACATTAACTACATTAACAGCAGTTTGCATAGCTGTTTTCACGATACAAGCTGCAACCATACAGGTTAGTCCCGGAACCAACACAATTTATGATGCAATTAATGCTGCATCACCTGGTGATATTTTAATCATTGCCGATGGTACCTACAATGAGCCCAATACAACAGTTATTTCCAAAGCACTGACTATTAAGGCTGCTGAAGGAGCAAATCCTTTTGTGAACCACAAACGCTACGATATTAATGTTAGCGATAGCGATGATGTAACCATTCAGGGTCTGACTTTCGATAATACCGCACAAACCGGTACAGAACAGGTTCGTGTAAACAGCGGAACCAACAATAATTTAAAATTTATCGACTGTACATTTCAAAATGGAACAAGTTATGGAATCAGATTGTATAATACCGCTGTACAGGTAGATACTTTCTTAGTTTCAGGTTGTGTATTTAAGAACCTGCAACACATGGCAGTTTACAGTGTTAACGGAGGTGCAAGTCCGGGCCGGTTTAAAAATGCCATCATAGAAAACACCACTTTTATTAACATTGTGCACCCAAGTGATTTAACCCATGCCATTTATTTAAGAGATCATGATGGCGTTGAAGGGAATGACCCCAAAGTGCTGATTGATCATTGTACTTTTTACAATACTGCTCCCGGAAGCTATGTAGTATATTTGAACAAAATTGCAGGAGCAACAATTCGCAATTGCATTGTATCAAACGATGCAGATAAAAAAAGTAACTATGCTTTTTATGTTTATGGTGGAACTACATTGAGTAATTCAATCTGGTATAACTGTAATAGTGGTGTACGGAGCGGCGGAGCTGTGGCAACAAATCTGTCGAATGTCGACCCCCTTTTCATCAATCCTGCATTAAACGACTTCAATCTGGATGTTAATTCTCCTGCAGTCGGAGCTGCTACCGACAGTAAAAATATCGGAGATACCCGTTGGACAGTTGCAGCTGCAGAATTATCAATCAATATTACTGCCCCGGCAACAGATCAAGAAACTTCTGACATCTATCGTATCAGCTTTGTTCCACTGGATCCAGGTGGTGATGCAACTATTAGTTTACTTTATTCTACTGATAACGAAAACTGGACTTTGATTATCGATAACCTGGCTAGCACAGTGATGTATTACGATTGGAATGTACGTAATTTTAATGCTGGTAATTATTATGTAAAAGCTGTTATTAATGATGGTTCTGAAACTGTAACTGATGTTGCAACCGGAAGAGTTGTTGTGGTTCCGGATGTAATTCCACCGCGTGCACCTGCAGATTTAACCGGAAATTTTGCTGAAGGCAAAGTTTTCCTGAGCTGGACAAATCCTACCTCTGCTGTACCAGTAGCAACTTCTGTTAATGATTTTGAGTCGGGAATCAGTGCATTTATCGAAACTAAAGACGGTGCAGAAGGATCATTCCAGTTAACAACCGGTCAAACCGGAAACGGAATGCAGGTAAATTTCGATATCCAGACTGCATGGAAACAATATGGGGTAAAAACAAACTTTACAACTCCTGTTGATTATGTTTCAACAATTGAATTCTGGTATAAAGGAGATGGTTCTTCAAATAAAATCAGGATCATCATCGAGCAGGAAAATGGTGACTGGTGGTATAATGAATCCATCGTACTGAATTCAACTGAGTGGCAAAAGGCAACTCTGAATACAGCTTCGTTCGGCTCATTCAGCTGGCATACCAATCAGGAATCTGCATTTAACAACATGCATGTAACCGCATTAAATTTTATTGTGGCAAGCGGCACTATTACAACTGGAAATTTTACTCTTGATGAGATCAGTTTTTCCGGCAGTATTCCTCCAAGTGCAGACTTTGCCGGAACAAAAATCGTCCGTCGTACTGACCGCTATCCGGCAGATTACACAGATGGAACTGTTGTTTACAATGGAACTGCTGAAAATTTTACAGATGAGAGTATTGAACCCAATACTGATTATTACTATGCTGCATTTTCTTACGATGATCTGGAAAATTATTCTGCATTCACCAGCAATGCTGCCTGTTTCTATGATAGCCTTGTTAGTTCTACATTTGAAATAAATAATATAGTTCAGGCATTCAGCATACATCCCAATATTATTCACAACAGTGCAAACATTGGTTTTAATTTAACTCAAAACCAACATATTTCTATTGAAGTATTCAACACAACCGGGATGAAAGTGACTGACTTAATCAACCAAAACTTTTCAGCAGGAAGTCATATAATTCAATTTAATGTAAATTCACTCAACAATGGTTTGTATCTTATAAGATTAACTGCCGGAAAAGATGTAAACGTAAAGAAAATTCTGATTAATAAATAATAAAATATGAAAATTAAATTTCTAATTCCGTTAACCCTATTGCCACTCTTTTGCATGTGCAATGGTTGTGAAAATATTGTAGAGAACAATGATAAATCAGAGGGTATTTATCTTGAAGGTTTTGAAAAAGTCCCATTGCAAAGTCAGATAACAAGTGTACAACCCATGACAGGCATCGTATTATGGCCTGCTCAGGCAAAATCACGCAACAGTACTTACGGTAATTCAATCAGTCTCGAATTTTCCTACTGTCTGCCTTCTGATGTAGTTACAGGAAAAGCAGATGGTAAAATAGAGTATGACTGGTCTTCTTTTGAAGCACTGCTGGATGATATTGCAAGTCGCGGACATCAGGCTATTGTACGATTCCGTTATGAATATCCGAATGCAATGACAAACGGAGTAAAAGGAGGAACGGCCGTTCCGGATTATATTAAATCACTTCCGGATTACAATGAAACATTTAGTGCTGATGCCGGTGGTGATGGGGCAACCTATTATGCCGACTGGAGTAACGGTGAACTACAATGGTTTACAAAACAGTTTTACACTGATTTCGCTGCAAAATATGATCAGGATATCCGTATTGCATTCGTTCAGGTCGGTTTCGGTCACTGGTCGGAATACCATATTTATGGAACTGGTTTAAGAGCTGGAATCAATTTTCCTTCTCATGATTATCAGGCTGAATTTTTAACGCATGTAAATTCTGTCTTTCAGCATACCCCCTGGAATATTTCTATAGATGCTGCTGATAAGACATACACTCCCATTGTCAAAACCGAATCATTAATGAATTTGAATTTTGGTCTATTCGATGATTCGTTTATGCACAGCAAACATGAAATAGCTCAGGGAGGCGGATATAATGAAAAATGCTGGATTGCAATCGGAACCGACAGATGGCAGAAAGCGCCGGCGGGTGGCGAAATTAGCTACTATACCAGTAATGATCAGAAAAACTTTCTCAATCCGGAAGGCATGTACGGTTTCACATGGGAACAGGCGGCTTCAAAATACCACATCACCTACATACTTGGAAATAATGCTCCGGGAAGCATTCACGGAACTCCAGAAAGATTTAAAGAGGCCGGAATCGCTTCCGGGTACTCATTTCGGATAGATGATTTCAGAATTAAAGGCGATAGCTCGGTTGTAAAAATAACCAATTCCGGCATTGCTCCTATTTATCGGAATGCTTTTATCGCGGTCAATGGCGTTCGTTCCGGTTACAACCTGACCCAACTCCTACCCGACTCGAGTGTTTGGACTAAAATTCCATCCGGAGGTAAGAATCCGGTTCTCAGTATCGAATGTGATCACTTACTTCCCGGAAAAAAAATAGAATTTGAGGCTAATATCCAATAATGCTGTTATGAGAAAATTCCTGTATATATTTTTACTCATCATTATTCAGGGAAGCCTGTCGGCTCAATATCAAACCGAAATCATCATCGAAAAAGATGAGTATTGGTGGGGAGGCGCTGTGGGCCTGGGCTCAACAATGCCGTTTAAAGGAACTATTGAATTGTTTGATCTTTCATTACAAAACAAAAACAACCAGGTAGTTCCACTGCTACTTTCGAATCGCGGACGATACCTCTGGAGTGATTCTCCTTTTACTTTCGAAGTTAAGAACAACCGGATTATCGTAAAATCAGCGGTCGAAGAACCAACAATACGAAAAGCAGGAAATACCCTGAAAGAATCCTATCTCGCTGCATCGAAAGCGCATTTTCCCCCTTCAGGTATTTTGCCTGATACCTTATTCTTTACCATGCCGCAATACAATACCTGGATTGAACTCATGTATAACCAGAATCAGAAAGACATCATGCGTTATGCCCAAAGTATCATCGAACATAAATTTCCGACAGGCGTAATCATGATTGATGACAATTGGCAAAAACATTATGGTAATTTTGAATTCAAACCTGATAAATTCCCGGATCCTCGCAGCATGGTGGCAGCATTACACCAAATGGGGTTTAAAGTTATGTTGTGGGTTTGCCCGTTTGTAAGCGCCGATAGCCCTGAGTACCGTGAACTGAGAGATAAAGGCTTCCTGATACGTAAAAAAGGCAGCGACAGTCCTGCTGTAATTGAATGGTGGAACGGTTACAGTGCGTGCTACGACTTAACCAACCCGGAAGCTGCTGCATATTTCGTATCACAACTCAAGCATCTGCAAACACAATACGGCATTGATGGTTTTAAATTTGATGCCGGCGACAACCAGTTTTACAATCCGGCAATGATCGACAGCTATATGAAAAATGCCAGGTCAGTTGATCACACCATGGCCTGGGCAAAAATCGGATTGCAATTTCCGTTTAACGAGTATCGTGCCGGTTATGCTATGGGTGGGATGCCTCTTGTACAACGGCTTGGCGACAAGGATTATTCATGGGATGCTGTAAAAAGCCTGATTCCTGAAATGCTGACAGCTGGCTTACTGGGCTACGCCTACACTTGCCCGGATATGATCGGAGGCGGACAATTTACAGCCTTTCTTGGAATTAACGACTCTGAATTTAATCAGGAACTGATCGTACGTTCGGCACAGGTTCACGCCCTGATGCCTATGATGCAGTTTTCGGTTGCTCCCTGGAGAATTCTAAATAAAGAAAATCTGAATATCGTGCGGGATGCTGCACTATTACATCAGCAATTTGGCAAATATATCCTGGAACTGGCTAAAGAATCAGCCCAAACTGGTGAACCGATTGTAAGACACATGGAATATGCATTCCCCCATCAGGAATTTGCAACTTGCAATGACCAGTTTATGCTGGGCGACAAATACCTGATTGCACCGGTAATAAGCACTTCCAATGTTCGTCAGGTGCGATTACCCAAAGGTAAATGGGTCGATGACAAAGGAATTAAGTATTCCGGAGGAAAATCAGTTGAGGTAGAAGTTCCCTTAAACCGTTTATTGTACTTTACCCGCTTGAAATAAAACCAAATAATAATATGTCCAGAAAATCAATTATCTTGCTATTGTCATTGATGTGTACTTTCATGTTGAAAACACAAAACATAATTATTGACGGGATTAGTAATGACTGGAAAAACGTACCAATAATAAGCGAACCGGGAGAATTCCCCTATACGAAGGTACAGGTTTCCGGTGACTCTCTATTATATATGATGCAACTTTCACCGGCAACTCCTGAAGCAAATATTCAGAAAATTAATTATGCTCCTGACAATGTTACAATCTTTCCAAATCCGGAAAGAGGTTTTTATAAACATACCGAAAGTATTTTGGGTTCAAGCGGGTCTTTAAATGAAAATACATTAAGATCATACATGAAAAATGATAATATCGCGCTGATCTTACGCGTATATTATCTTACCAATTTTAAATCGGCAGCTTTGAGTTCAACGGCATTACAACGTCTTGATACCGATATGGATGTTTTACGCAAAGCCGGACTGAAATGTATTTTACGTTTTGCTTATACCAATCAGATGCCGGGAGAAGATGCACCACTTGAAATTGTCAAGCAACATTTGGATCAATTAGCTCCATACTTTGTAAAACATGCCGATGTTATAGCATTCATGCAGGCCGGATTTGCCGGCCCCTGGGGAGAATGGCACAGTTCATCGAATAACCTGACAACTCCTGCTGCCAGTTCAGAAATACTGAATAAAATACTGGCATGCCTACCTGCCGACCGAATGGTTCAGGTAAGAACACCAAATTATAAACAACGTTTTTTAGATCGGACAACTGCACTTACCAATAATGAAGGATTTGATCAAAGCAAGGTGGCAAGAATCGGACATCACAATGATTGTTTTATGGCTAGTATAAACGATTACGGGACTTACAAAGAAGTAGAAATTGAAAAGGCATACCTGAATTCAGAATGCCTTTATGTGCCTTCTGGTGGTGAAACTTGTCCTCCCAGTGGTATTGACCCGGCCGACTGCACAAAAGCACAACAGGAAATGCGCTTTTTACGTTGGACCTATCTGAATGACGATTACTACCGGGGAGTAAACGATCAGTGGATTGTTCAGGGTTGTATGGACAATATCAAAAGAGAAATGGGCTATCGTTTTCAATTGAAATCAGGAGTATTTACACGTGTTCTAGCTCCCGGAGCAGCGTTTAATGCACGCATTATTATTCAAAACTCTGGATATGCCCCCCTTTATAACAAACGTAATATTGAACTAATACTCAGAAACAATCAAAACAACATGATATATGTTGCTAAAATTAATACAGATCCAAGATTATGGCAACCACTTACTGAAAATCTCATTGATGTTACGATAGGCATCCCGGCAAACATACCATCAGGCACTTATAGTCTTTTACTTAACTTACCTGATGCTTATGCAGGTATTTCAAATAGACCGGAGTATGCTGTGAGATTTGCCAATCAACAGGTATGGGAAGCTTCAACCGGCTATAATAATTTGCTTGTTAATATCAATATCGATGATAATACCGCAGAAACCGGGACTTATCAGGGAGAGCATTATTTCATGCCGGAATAATTTTTTAAACCACTCATAATGAAAAACATAACAAGAATCATATTCCTGATATTATTCTGTAATAATTTAAATGCTGAAATAAGCAATAAAAAGTTTGATCCGGGATCCTGGTATATTATTGATGTGTACCTTGACGCAGACATGAATGACCAAACCGGCATGAAAAGTAATTGGCTATATACATCTGCCGGAATTGATTATCTGGCACAAGGCCCTTTTATTTACAAATACACGGGTACTCCCGGCACCAATGAATGGAGTTGGACAGATCTTTCGTCTGTGAAACGGGCATGCTCTTTCGATTCTACATTTGTGGAAGGCTTAATTTCGACAAATTCGATTGTAAACCCTTCTCTAAATGATAAGTTTGGTATTTCTTTTCCTTATTATTTAATAAAGGCCACTTCTGCCGATGTAATTTATTTCCCTGAAAATAATGATGCATACCAGCAGAAAAAGCCTTTTAAATTTAAATCACGGCAAAAAATCGAATTGAACACAAACGCAGAATTACTTTCGAATAATGCTTATTATCATCCGTTCATGACCGACCCTGAAACTGTTCATTACCTGGATTATGCCGCAACCGAAAAAGAAGAAGATAAATCTGTCCAATGGGCCAGCTGGGCATTACAAGTTAATTTACCTGCTGTCTACAATGTAACTTTAACAATGCAGAACAGTAATCCTGCTATTTTAAAATTATCGTTGATAGATATGTCCACAAATTTGGTTGTCAAATCATTTCCCGAGATGGTGGTGAATCAGGTGCATAGCCAGTTTACAAACATTAAAACCGGGAACATCAACCTACTGGATATACCAACAGGAAATTATATGCTTAAACTGAAAGATTATTCTGTTTTTACAAACAATTTAAAAATAGAAAAAATCTTACTTAATCAGGAGCTTTCAGATATAACGGATTTCAAAAACGACACATACAGAATTAGTAGTAATTCAGGAATTATTGCTGTTCATGGTTCGACCCTCTGCGACGTTTACATTATTTCTTCTGACGGAAGAACAGGCGCCGCTTCTTTAAATAATAAGGAACATTATATTCGCCAGGATAAAGGAGTCTATCTCTTAAGAATTATTTCTCAAAACGAAACAATTGTCAGAAAGATAATTGTACGTTAAGGTAAATATTTCTGCTTTATCCGCAATTGTGCATGGAATATGCAGTATCACGCATTTTTATATTTATTAAGACTGAAAAGTGTGTTATAAAAGAATTTTGAACTACCTTTGCTGATTCAAAAAATCACCATCTTATTATTCGTAAAACACATTTTCAATGGAAAAAATTCTGACTCAATTCAAGCTCAAAACTAAAATTACCGACATTAACCCACTTAAAATCGGGCACATCAACGACTCTTTCATCCTGACAGGAGAAAATCCCAATGACGAATCCTATTTTCTGCAAAGAATTAACCACAACATTTTTAAAGATGTGGAGGGATTGCAGAACAATATTCGCATTGTGACCGATCACCTGAGAAAAAAATACAGGGAGGCAGGGGTAACAAATATCGAACAGAAGGTGCTTCAACTTATTGAAACAAAAGACAATAAGCTTTTTTACAAAGATGATGAAGGTAATTACTGGAGAATATACGTTAATATTGTAAACACACACAGTTACGAAGCCATCACACCCGAACTGGCTTATGAAGCAGGAAAAGCGTACGGTAATTTTCATTGTATGATCGTCGATATTCCCGCAAATCAGCTAATCGATAGCATTCCCGATTTTCACAACGTGGAATTCAGAGTACAACAAATGAAAGATGCTGTAAAAGAAAACATTGCCGGAAGATTGGAAAAGACACAATGGATGGTGGATGAACTGCTCAAAAGAGCTGATGAAATGTGTTTACCACAACGATTATACAGAGAAGGCAAACTTCCCGGTCGTATCAATCACTGTGACACAAAAATCAATAACCTGCTATTCAACGATAAAGATGAACCTTGTTGTATAGTCGATCTTGACACGATGATGATAAGCACCGTTTTATCTGATTTTGGAGATTTTATGCGAACCGCAGCCAATACAGGAGCAGAGGACGATCCCAATCTGGATAATATCGACGTGAATCTGGCAATTTATGAAGCATATACGAAAGGTTACCTGGAAAAAGCAACTTTCCTGACCGACACCGAACTTGAATATCTGGCACTCGGAGCAAAAATGTTAACTTATATGCAAACGGTACGTTTTTTTGCTGATTATTTGAATGGAGATACCTATTATAAAATTCAACATCCGGAACACAATTGGCAGCGAACAATTGCTCAGTTCAGGTTGTTAGAGCAACAAGAAAAAAAGTTTGAAATTATGCAGCAGATTGTAAAAAACTGCTCTAAAGATAAATAATAATCATTATGCAATTCGATTTAAGTTCAAAAATTACGCTGGAAAGAATTCCGGAACGGTATTATTGTCCGGAGGATGCCATTGATAAAATCAGGCAAACTCAATTTGAAAAAATTGACACAGAAATTTATGACGATGAGAAACAAGGATCAAAGCAAATCGCAGCTGAGATTGCGTCTGTCATCAAAGACAAACAGGCTCAAAATCAAACCTGCGTGCTGGGTTTATCCGGAGGTTCTTCTCCGTTGAGTGTTTATGAAGAGTTAGTACGCTTACACAAAGAGGAAGAGTTGAGTTTCAACAATGTGGTTGTTTTCAACGTAACTGAGTTTTATCCGCTATCACAACAAAACCTGCACAACAACACCGTAATTATTAAGGAAAATCTGCTTCAGAAAGTAGACTTTAATCCTGATAATTTCCATACGCTTATTCCTGACGCAAATGAAAAAAACATTCATGCTTTTTGTCATGCTTATGACAAGCTGATTGCAGAGAAAGGCGGTTTGGATTTTGTATTGGTAAGTGTTGGTTTAATCGGCAATCTGGCTTACAACGAACCAGGGTCTAATATTGGTTCAAAAACGCGTCTGATGTTACTCGACGATCAGTCAAGAGCTGACTTGAAACCATTTTACAACAACACTTCTGATATCCCATCATACGCTTTCACAATAGGTCTTTCCACCCTCATGGATGCTCGTCAGCTCACCTTAGGTGCATGGGGTGAACATAAAGCTGCCATTATTAAGAAAGTTGTGGAAGAAAAAGCAGATGACAATGTACCTGCTTCTTTATTACAATTCCACAAGAATGCCAAGGTTGTGATGGATGTAAACGCCGCTCAGATGCTGACACGTATCAGTCATCCGTGGTTGGTTGGTTCGTGTGACTGGACTAACAAGCTGACACGCAGAGCGATTGTTTGGCTCTGTGAAAAAACCGGCAAACCCATTCTGAAACTTACCAATAAAGATTATAATCAACATGGATTGGATGAACTGTTGGTAAAGTACGGCTCTGCTTACGATGTAAACATACAGATATTCAACGATCTGCAACATACCATTACCGGATGGCCGGGTGGTAAACCCAATGCCGACGACACCAATCGTCCGGAGCGTGCCATGCCGTATCCTAAAAGAGTATTGGTTTTCAGTCCACACCCCGATGATGATGTAATTTCTATGGGAGGTACCTTCCAGCGCCTGGTGGATCAAAATCATGAAGTACATGTAGCTTATCAAACATCCGGAAATATTGCCGTAGGTGACGAAGAAGTTATCCGTTATGTTTCTCTGATGAAAAGTCTTTCGAGTAAGTACAATAAAAGCAAAGTTGAAGTTGACGCAAAATTGGATGAAGCGCTGGATGCTTTGTTAAGTCAACAGGAGATTAAACCTTCCACCTATAAAGATCTTCTTTTCATCAAAGGACAAATCCGAAGGGAAGAGGCTCGTTCTGCCTGTAGATTCGTGGGATTAAGGCCGGAACATGTACACTTCCTTGACTTACCGTTTTATGAAACAGGCGCTGTTAAGAAAGGCAATCTGACAGAGAAAGATGTTCTGATTGTTATGGACTTAATCAGAAAAGTTAAACCTCATCAGATTTTTGTTGCCGGTGACCTTGCCGACCCGCACGGCACGCACAAAGTATGTTTAAATGCAGCTTTGGCCGCCATTGATGAACTTAAGAAAGAAGGAATCATGGATGAATGCCGCGTTTGGATGTATCGTGGCGCCTGGGCTGAATGGGAAATCGACCACATTGAAATGGCTGTGCCAATTAGCCCGGAACAGTTACTGAACAAAAGAAAATCAATTCTTCGTCACCAATCTCAGATGGAAAGCGCTCCGTTTATGGGTAACGACGAAAGACTTTTCTGGCAACGCGCTGAGGACAGAAACAGAGCAACAGCCTCGTTATATCAACAATTAGGACTGGCATCCTACGAAGCGATTGAAGCTTTCGTAGAGTATAAATTCTAATCGTTTTATAAATATATTTTTAATTAAGCCGGATTAACATGCTGTTTATCCGGCTTTTTTCATTACCTTTGCACCCGCAAAAATAAAACAACCACGCGTTGCGGGTAAAATTCCGAAATCCACTGCATCAAACATTGCAGCTTGCTAATCAGAGGGTACACGTTTCAAAACGAATGAAATTATCGCCGGATGACTGCTCAAAACGTGTACTAAAACATCATTATGACATTTAAAGAACTGAACCTGAGGGAAGAAATTCTCTCAGCAATCGGAGAACTCGGTTTTGAGTTCCCCATGCCTGTGCAGGAAAAGGTAATTCCTTTTATGCTTGAAAAAAACTCCGACCTGGTCGCTTTGGCGCAAACAGGTACAGGTAAAACGGCAGCTTTCGGCCTGCCACTGTTGAATATGATCGATGCCAACCGCAAACAGGTACAAGCGTTGGTCCTCGCTCCTACCCGCGAATTGTGTATCCAGATTTCCAATGATCTGAAAAACTTCTCCAAACACCTGCACACTCGTGTGGTACCGGTTTACGGAGGTGAAGATATTCGTACACAGCTAAAACAACTCGATCAAACACCGCAAATCATCGTAGCAACACCGGGAAGGTTAATCGACCTGATTGAACGTGGAAAGGTAAAGCTTGAAAACATCAACTATCTGGTGCTCGATGAAGCCGATGAAATGTTGAACATGGGATTCAAAGAAGATATCGAAACTATTCTGAAGGAAACCCCGGAAACACGCCGTACCACACTATTTTCGGCTACTATGCCGGCTGAAATCGCCCGCATTGCAAAAAAATACATGAAAGATCATGAGGAAATTACGGTAGGAAGTAAGAATTCAGGCTCCGACAATGTTTCTCACATCTATTATGTTTCTCAGGCCAAACAACGCTATCTGGTACTGAAACGGATTGTAGACCTGAATCCGGACATATACGGCATTGTATTTTGCCGTACCCGACAGGAAACCAAAGAGGTAGCCGATCATCTGATGAAAGATGGCTATAATGCCGATGCTCTGCATGGAGATCTATCGCAGGCGCAACGAGACACCGTAATGCAAAAATTCCGCATCCGGAACATCCAGTTGCTGGTTGCTACCGATGTGGCTGCACGTGGATTGGACGTGAGCGATCTTACCCATGTAATCAATTACAACCTGCCCGACGATGTGGAGATTTACACCCACAGAAGCGGTCGTACCGGTCGTGCTAACAAAAAAGGAGTTTCTGTTTCAATTATTCATTCGAAAGAGAAATTCAAAATTAAGGATATTGAACGCATGCTCAGGAAAAATTTTGAGCAACAGCAAATTCCGAACGGACTGGAAGTCTGCAAAAAACAATTGTTTCACATGATTGATAAAATGCAGCAGGTGGAGGTGAACGAAGAACAAATCAGTCCGTACATGGATCAGATCATGAAACAACTGGAATACCTCGACAAATCGGAACTACTGAAAAGATTTGTTTCGTTGGAATTCAACAGATTCCTTGATTATTACAAGGATGCAGAAGATCTGAATTATCACGAACGGGAAAGAAATTCCGAAAGAGGTGACAGAAACGACAGAGGTGAGAAAAAAGGTCGCAGAGGAGATAAGATGCGCCTCAAAATCAATTTAGGGACCCGTGAAGGCATCAATCCCTCCCGTTTATTAGGTATTATCAACGACATTGTGGGAGATAAAACCATTACAGTCGGAGATATTGAGGTCACCAATAAATTTACGTTCTTCGATGTATTTACCGACCAGATGGATAAGGTCATCAATGCTTTTGCCGGCCAGAAAGATATCGAACTTGGCGTTGCCAGAGAAAGCAAAGCATATTCCGAATCAAACGGAAAACGGAGAGCGGAAAGCGGAAAGCGCAGAACCGACAGACCTTATGGAAATGATGGCGGTTACAAACGGAAATCCACTGGCGATGATCGGAAATCATCAGGAAACAACTGGAGATCAGACAACAACAACGACCGAAGAAGCGAAAGCAGAAGAAAAAGCTCAGGCAGTGACAAACCCTGGAGAAACAGAAGATAATCAAAAAATTACAATGTAATTGTATGCGAGAACAGCTTCCATGAGGAAGCTGTTCTTTTATATAAACAAAACTGCTTATTTCTTGTTTACATATTATACATTATTCAAAAAATAACTGTATTTTTGGAGGCCAATCAATTCTATCAATCATGCTGAGAAAGCTGCTGATTCTGATTCTTGTTATTACATGCTCATTCGCCACAACTGCGCAATCCTCAAAACGTCCCAGGGTTGCTTTGGTCTTAAGCGGCGGAGGAGCCAAGGGTTTTGCACATCTCGGTGTATTGAAAGTATTGGAGGAAGAGAAAATACCCGTTGACATCATTGTAGGAACCAGTATCGGGAGTATCGTGGGCGGACTCTATGCCATAGGATATAGTGCCGACGACATCATAAAACTGGCTAAAGAAGGAAACTGGCCTGAGCTGTTATCCGATTATGTACCACGACGCGAGTTGGATCAAACATCCAAGACAGAACAACAACGCTATGTCATCACACTACCGGTAGCTGAGAATAAGTTTCCCTCATTACCCAGTGGTATGGTTAACGGACAAAATGTGCTGAATCTGTTTTGCGGACTGATGGCTAATCTTCCGGAAAATGCCGATTTCACAAAATTTCCGGTACCATTTGCCTGCGTAGGCACAGACCTCGAAACCGGCAAAGAAATAGTCCTGACGGAGGGATTTCTACCAACAGCCATTTTTGCCAGCATGGCTATACCCGGTGTTTTCGTTCCGGGAAAACATAACGGCTATTTGCTCGTTGATGGTGGCTTAGTAAATAATTTCCCTACTGATGTTGCCAAAAAGATGGGAGCAGACATTATCATCGGCGTTGATTTGAGAAAAGATCTCTATCAGGCAGACCAAATCGGATCATTGGATAAGCTGACCAACCAAATTATCAACTTTTATTCATTGAATAAAGACTCTGTCAATAATAGTTTATGCGATATAATCATCAGACCTGATATTACCGGTTATAATACTTCCAGCTTCAACAGACAGGCACTGGATACCCTGATGGTAAGAGGGACAAATTCCGCACTGGCAGTTGTAGACCAGTTAAGGGAATTAAAAGTGAAAAACAAACTTTTATACAAAACCGTACCCTCTAAACTTGTCGAACAACAAAAATGGAAAATTACGGGTATTAAATTTTCAGGAAACTACTCCATGTCCGACAATCTGCTGACCAACATGGTTAACAAAACTTTACCCGGAGAATACAATTATGATGACATTAAACAGTCGATCAACTCCCTGTATGGTATGGGCATCTTCAAGCGTGTTTATTTTAAGCTGGATGACGATAAGAACGGCAAAATTCTGCATTTTCACATAGAAGAAGGAAAGGCATGGAACTTCAATGTCGGTATGCGGCTAAATACCCGAAGCGGTATTTCTGTTGTATTAAACTCAACCAGAAAAGATTATACCAAAACATTCGGTCTGTTGTCATTTACGGCTGACATCTCCGCCAACCCCGGATTCAGTGTTTTGGCAGAACTCGATAAGGAAAAATGGCCTAAAATAGCTATTCAGGCAGATGGAAATTTTAATCAGGCTACAATCTACACTTCGAAAAACAACCATTTCGATACGAAACTTTATACTGCCTCATTAAAATTATTTACCTACCAGCCTTTTTTAAGACACTCTATCATAGGTGGAGGTGTTAAACAGGAATTTTACGGAGGAGAAATATTCAACATAAACGGCATACTCCCGGTCAATTCATCGACAGGAGGTGGTAAGTTCTTTTATCATCTGTATGGTTATTATCATTACGACAGCCTGAACGATTACTATTTTCCGACTAAAGGCTCTGAATTTTATACTGAATTTTCTCTTACGGAGGATCTGGTATTTAATATTATAAATCCGATCTGGATGCTAAAAAACAGAAGCGCCATTGCTTTAACAAAACAATCTACACTGATGTTAAGTGCCTATGGCCGTACCTTATTCAGTGATGTTCCTCTTCAGTTGGGTAATTTCATCGCATCGAAAGATTACGAGGTCAGATTTAATCACCATCTTCCCTTCTATGGCTTGCCTTCATTCTGGTCGACCGGGAAAAACACTTTTATCGGTTGTGTTGAATACAGAGCTAACATTTACAAAAAACATCACCTGACGCTCGCGGCAAACTTACTGTTGCATAGTGATGAATTCAACCGTTTCAGTACATATAAATCAATTATTGGCGGTGGTGTTACTTATTCTTATAAATCGCCATTTGGTCCGGTTGAGTTTACACTGGGTTACTCAGATGCTTACCGCAAATTAACCACTTCTGTAAATATTGGATTTTGGTTTTGATAAATATTCAAAACTTATTAACAATTCCCCGTTTTAATCTATATATTTTTTGTTAAATTGTTCCGTTTTCTTACTTTTGTGTGATTTTTATAAATATCAACATTTATTAATTAATTAAATTCAACATTCATGAGAAAACTGATTTTAGCTTGCTTGCTGTTTGCAGGTGTAAGTCTGGTTGCACAGACTAATCTTCAGCTACATTACGATTTCGGGCAAGGGAGAAATTATCTCACCAGCACCATCGAACGTTTCAAACCGGATGCAAACGGTAGTTTATTCTACTTTGTAGACATGAACTACAGTGCAGGAGGTCCGTCCGAAGCTTACTTCGAAATTGCACGTGAACTGAAATTTTGGGATGGTCCCTTATCTGCTCACGTAGAGTACAATGGTGGTTTACATGCAGAAAACGGTGGAGCAAGTTTCCAGATTAATAACGCCTACCTGTTAGGTGGAACTTACAGTCTGAACAGTCAGGATTTCTCAAAAGGAATCTCACTTTCAGCTATGTATAAACTGATTCAGGGAAATGCTGAACCTCACAATTTTCAGTTGACAGCAGTATGGTACATGCACATGTTGAAAGGAAAACTTTCTTTTACTGGTTTTGCTGATTTTTGGCGCGAAAAAACATTCTTCGGTTCATCTTATATTTTCTTATCCGAACCACAACTCTGGTATAATTTCAACAAGAAAATTTCCGCCGGAGGCGAAATTGAACTGGGATATAACTTCGCAGGCGTATCCGGATTCAAAGTATGTCCGACTCTTGCTGTTAAATACAATTTATAATAATAAACCACATGTAAGCGAATAGTGAATAGTGAACAGTGAACACTAACCACTATCCACTAACCACTATTCACTATTTTCGCCTTTTGTGGTTAAAATTTAATAATCATGTTAGAAAAATTCTTCAAACTAAAGGAAAACGGCACCACTCCACGTACGGAGATTATAGCCGGTATAACCACCTTCCTGACCATGGCTTATATTTTAGCTGTGAATCCGAATATCTTATCGGCAGCAGGAATGGATGCAAACGCATTATTTACAACAACAGCTATTGCTGCTATCGTAGGAACTTTGGTAATGGCTCTGTGGGCTAAACTACCTTTCGCCCTCGCACCGGGTATGGGGTTAAACGCTTTCTTTGCTTTTTCAGTTGTATTGGGTATGGGTCACACCTGGCAATTTGCACTGACAGCAGTATTAATTGAAGGGGTAATATTCATCCTATTAACGATATTCAATGTGCGGGAAGCTATTGCCAATGCTATTCCGAAATCAGTAAGGACTGCAATCAGCGCCGGGATCGGATTGTTTATTGCTTTTATTGGATTGCAGAATGCGGGAATCATTGTAAAGCACGATGCAACCCTGGTTTCTCTTGGAGATATTACCAGTGGAACAGCATTGCTCGGCTTAATAGGGTTGATTATCACTTCAGTATTGATCGTCAAAAAAGTTAAAGGCGACCTGCTCATTGGTATCATCCTGACAGCTTTGATTGGTATCCCCCTTGGAATCACACAAATCAAAGGTTTTGTAAGTGTTCCTCCATCAATCGAGCCTATTTTCTTTAAATTTGAATTCAGTCAAATTTTCACTTTTGACATGCTGATTATTGTATTTACCTTCTTGTTCGTAGACATATTCGATACATTGGGAACACTGGTGGGTGTTTCAACCAAAGCAGGAATGCTCGACAAAGACGGAAAAATACCCAATGCTAAAAAAGCATTTATGGCTGATGCCATTGGAACAACAGCAGGCGCTATGTTGGGTACCAGTACGGTTACAACTTATGTTGAAAGTGCAGCTGGTGTTTCAGAAGGAGGAAGAACCGGAATGACTGCCCTGATTACAGCATTATGTTTTGCTGTGGCGCTTTTCTTTTCTCCTGTCTTTCTGGCTATTCCGGGAGCCGCAACAGCTCCGGCCTTGATTTTGGTTGGTCTTTATATGTTAAGTCCTATCAAAGAACTTGATTTTTCTGACTTCTCGGAGACAATACCGGCATTCATCTGTATCATCGCCATGCCGCTGGCATACAGTATTGCGGAAGGTATCACACTGGGTGTTCTGAGTTATGTGCTAATCAACATGATTGCAGGCAACTTCAAAAAGCTCAGCATCGGAATGTATATACTGGCAATATTGTTTATACTAAAGTACATATTTATTTAATAAAAATAAAAAGAGCGTCTAACAAAAGGCGCTCTTTTTTGTTTTCTATAAGATGGCTTATAAAATGCTGGTAAATGACACGAACAAATCCGACCCTGTTGATCAGTTTATTGTTTTTACTTGCAACGTACTTTCCGGTTTTTGCTCACGAAGCTAGTCCGGAGAAATCGTTGAGGGTGGGTGTTTATCAGAATAAGCCTAAAATATTCCTCAACGATGAGGGAAACCCGGATGGAATCTTTATTGATATTTTAACTGATATTGCCGGGAAGGAGAAACTCAAACTTGAATATGTTTACAATGATTGGCCGACTCTGATCGTCATGCTTTCAACTGGCGAAATTGACATCCTGCCCGACATGGCACACACGCCAAAACGCGACTCTTTATTTAACTTTAACCACCTTTCGGTCATTAATACCTGGCTAGAAGTTTACACGAAGAAATCCAACCGTATTCAATCGATAAACGAACTCGGAGGGAAACGAATCGGCTTGTTGAAAGGCTCATATCAGGAGGAACTGTTAACTACAAAAATCAAAAAGAAATTCAATTTATCTTATGATATCGTTGCATTCAAAGATTATATATCTACCCGGAATGCCTTAATGAATGATGAAGTTGATTTGATTGTTGCTGACCGTTTTTTCTATTTTTCTGATGAATTTGATCCCAATATTATTCCTACTGGAATCGTGTTTCAGCCAAACGAATTATATTTTGGATTTAACAATCACATATCTCAGGATATTTTAACCATTTTTGACCACAACTTAGCGCAGTTAAAAAACAATACTACATCTGCCTATTTTACCTCATTGCATAAATGGCTGGATATTCATCAGCATGAACATGGTATCCCACTGCAAATCAAGTGGCTGTTAATCATTATATCTGTCGTCACCCTACTTGCATTTGCCTTTATTATTATACTCAGAAAATCAGTCAGGATCAAAACAAAAGAACTGATGGCTGCAAAAACAAAAGCAGAAGAAAGTGATCATCTGAAAACAGTTTTCCTGCAAAACATCTCCCATGAAATTCGCACTCCTATGAATGGCATCCTGGGATTTATCGATTTATTAGACAATCAGGATCTGATTGAAACAGATCGAAAAAAATATCTCGACATTGTTAAGAAAAGTGGTAACCGCTTGCTTCACACTATTAATGATGTGATTGAAATCTCAAAAATTGAAAGTAATCAGATCATCCTGCATAAGTCAGAAGTGTATCTTGAACAATTTATGTCTGGATTATTGCGTTTTTTTACTAATCAGGCTGCCGAAAAAAACTTAGCGCTCACGCTGGACAATAATCTAACCGATAATTCAGTCCTTATTGAAACCGACAAATCGCTGTTAGAAAAAATTTTTATCAATCTGATAAAAAACGCAATAAAATTTACAACTACCGGAAGTATAAACTTGGGTTATAAAATAAAGAAAGACATGTTGGAATTTTACGTAAAAGATACCGGATGCGGTATTCCCGCAAACAGACAAAACGCGATATACGATCGTTTTGTACAGTCCGATCTGGACATTACACGTTCTCACGAAGGTTCAGGTATCGGGTTAGCTATCTCAAAAGCTTATGTCGAAATGTTAGGTGGAAATATTTGGGTTGAATCGGAAGTAAATAAAGGGAGTACTTTTTATTTTACAATTCCTTTCAAGCCGGTTAATCAATCAGAAACGAAGCCTGCCGAAAATCACTCAACACTTGATTCACTGACAAGACCATTGAATATTCTTATTGCTGAAGATGACGAGATCAGCTTTCTTTATCTTGAAAACCTGTTATTACATAAAAATATCAGTATTACCCGGGCCTGCGATGGTCTGGAAGTACTGGAAAAGCTAAAATCAACACCGGCTTTTGACATTTTGCTTCTGGATATCAGAATGCCGGGCCTTTCGGGTATTGAAGTTACTCAAAAAATACGCAAAAACAATCGGTCTTTACCTATCATTGCCCAAACTGCTTATGCATTTACCGAAGAAAGAATAAAAATTCAAAAAGCCGGATTTAATGATATAATTTCTAAACCAATCAATAAAAATGAATTGATAAAGACAATTCTCAAATATGCAAATAATTGAATAATACATAGAATTTGTATTATTTTGACATAATTCGAACATATTTTTTCTTAGTTTTGCATTTTCAAAAACCGTAAAGTCAGCTAAGCAGTTTTATCTGCTTTGAAAATCATGCAAAACACTGTATTCCTGTACATCAAAAAATATTCATTCTATCTTATATTTCTGTTAAATATATTTTCTGTCAACACGTATGCTGATACGGACACAGCATTGAAAAATATTGCAGGTAAAATTATTACATACGAAGACAATATTGCTGTACCCCTACCCTACGCTTCTGTTCAATTGCTGTTGAAATCCGACAGTTCTTTTATCAAAGGAACAACCAGTAATGATGATGGCATCTTCAATTTTACAAGTATAAAGGAAAATGATTATCTGATTCTGATTACGAGTGTAGGCTACCAAAATCTTTATCAGGAATTAAAAGTCACAGCTAAAAAAAATAATTACGACCTGGGAGAAACAGTCATGGTTGAAAACACCATTACATTGGCTGAAGCTTCTGTTGTTGCACAACGAAGGGAGATGACTGTTAAAAATGATACGGTAGAATACGATGCCAATGCATATCGGCTGCGTGAAAATGCCGTTGTGGAAGATATGCTGAAAAGATTACCCGGCATAAGCATTGATGAGGAAGGTAAAATCTTTGTAAATGGGAAGGAAGTAAAAAAAGTGATGGTAGATGGTAAAGATTTCTTTCGAAGTAACCCCAATCTGTCTATTAAAAACATACCGGCCCATATCATGGAAAAGCTTCAGGTTATTGAAGACAAATCGGAGCTATCCAAACTAACGGGTATTGACGACGGAGAGGAAAATCTGGTTATCAATATAGGCATTCAGAAAGACAAGAAAAGAGGTTGGCTTTCGAGCAGTAACATGGGTTTAGGGCGGGAACCTGCAAGTAGCGAAGAAAATTTAATGCGTTATTCTGTCAACTCATTTGCTGCCCGTCTTTACGATGAAACTCAACTCGGTCTTGTGGTTAATGGAAACAATATCAACGGCATGACAATTGGAGGAAGCGGGAGTACCACCGGTAGCGGTAAACCCGGATTAAATTCATCTTTGTCCACCGGCATCAACTTTTCATCCGGAGTAGAGCGAAAATCTCCCTGGGTAATCAATGGCGATTTATCTTTCGGGCAAAATCAGAGTATTGTAAACCGGAATTCCAAGCGGCAATATTACCTGGCAGACAGCACCTCATTTCAATCAGATACACTGACACAAATTATTCATAACCGGGAAATCCGTTTCAGTGGAAAATTAGAGAACAGGAGTGTTAAAAACTGGACTTTCTCATTTATTCCCTCTGCCTCTTATGGCATCACAACAAGAACAAATGATGGTTTTTCTGTTTTGCAAGCAGGTAATGAAGAAAGAGATTCTGTAAACACCAATAAATATAATAATTTTTCAACAAGTCCCGAATTAAACCTGAGAGGAATTTTCACTGTCTCTCACCAATTTAATAAAAAAGGAAGAAGATTATCCGTGAACCTTGATTCACGATACACTTCGTCGACCGGAAACGGGGAAACCAATGCCCGTTATTACTATTTCAAAAGAAAAAACAATAAAGAGGTAATCAGAGACCAACAATGGAATACCGGTACAACCAATTTCAACAACCGGCTCTATCTATCCTATATCGAACCGCTGGCAAAAAAACATTCCCTGCAATTTGTGTATTGGATAAGGACTGATAGCCGTGAAAATCTCAAAAATAATTTTAAACCTGATTTGACAGGGGAATATACCATACTCGATATTCCATATAGTAAAAGCGTTGAGAATCTTACCCTCACACAACAACTTGGAATCAGTTACAGAGGGGTGCTGAGCAAAGTCAGCTATGTTTTCGGTGTGGATTTTAATCCTTCACGAATTAAGAGTCGCTCATTCATCCAAAACGGTTCTTCAACAGGTTCCGATTCAACCATTACCTATTTTCCGGGACTGCAAACCTATAATTTTGCACCGGTTGGCTATCTTATCTATAATATGGGCAATGGAAAGAACCTGCGTTTCGATTACCGGGGCAGATCAACTTCTCCGACCGTCGCTCAACTTGACCCATCCAGAGATGAAAGCAGTCCGACCAACATCCGGATTGGTAACCCCGATCTGTTGCCTAAGTTTACACACTGGTCAAGATTGCGCTATAACGATAACAACCGCGAAAGTCAGCAATCAATTATGGCCAATATTGAAGGCAATTATATCCTGAACGATATTATTAACTTTACCGACTATGATGGTGAAACGGGGATAAAAACCACCAGCCCTGTCAACCAGTCGGGCTCGTGGAATATTACCGGGATGTTCATGTACAACAGACCATTATCAACTTATTTTCAAATCAATAACTATACTCAATCCGGAATTCGCAACAATATCGGTTTTTCTACCGTAAACAGCAGCACGGGAAGTCAGAAAACAATTGCTACGACCACCACATTAAATCAGGATTTAGGTCTGACATTTAAATGGGATATATTGTATATGATGGCAAAAATAAAATATGAATTAAGCAACACAGCCTATTCTACGGAAAATATCTTAGACAAGCGTATCAGTTCACTGGGCGGTTTTCTGAGTGCTCAGCTAAACCTCCCGAAATCGTGGTCACTCTCAAGTGAATTAAACTACAGGTCGTTTACCGGATTTTCAAACGAATACAATCAACAGGAATTATTATGGAATGCCGAAATAAGCAAGAATTTTCTGAAAAATAATTCCGGAACGATCACCCTGCTTTTCAACGATATCCTGCAACAGCAGCTAAATGTAACACAACTAATTTCAAGCAATTTTGTGGAAGACAGGCAATTCAACACCCTCAAAAGTTTCGTAATGCTGGCGTTTTCCTATAAATTTAATACGATGGGGAAATAGTAATGTTTTTACTATCTTTGCAACGACACAACAAATAAGTTTATGGAAGAACCTATATTAAACGAAGCTAAAAAAGATTACCACCGTCCGATGCATACTGCCGAACACATACTCAACCAAACTATGGTACGGATGTTCGGATGTAGCAGATCGGCAAACGCCCATATAGAAAAGAAAAAAAGTAAATGTGATTATTATTTACCGGCCGCTCCCACAGAAGAACAAGTAGCTGAAATACAAAGAAAGGTGAACGAAATCATTAATCGTCACCTTCCTGTGTATGAAGAATTATTGTCGCGGGAAGAAGCAGCAAAAATCGCTGATTTATCCAAACTTCCTGCTGATGCGTCGGAAACTCTGCGTGTTATCCGCGTGGGAGATTACGACGCCTGCGCCTGCATCGGACAGCATGTTTCAAACACAGCCGAAATAGCCCGGTTTGAAATTATCAGTCACGATTTTGAAAACGGACGCTGGCGGGTAAGATTTAAACTGGTGGAAGATTAGTCCTCGTCGAATTTAATAACTTCTACCGGACAGCTATCAGCTGCTTCCCTGATTTCACTTTCGTAATCAGAGTAGTTCACACCTTCTTTCGCGTGCGAAATATCTGTGATTTCGAATACTTCAGGACATAAACTTTCGCATACACCACATGACGTACAATCTTCTTCAACCCATACTTTCTTGATTCCCATAATTTTAAACTTTAAATTGATTATATTATTACCACATTAGTTATATTAGAAATCATAAGCTGATTCTAAATTACAAATATCAGAAAAAATATTGAATTAAATGCTTTATTTCAAAAGTTCTTCTACTTTTTTCCAATTAACAACATGCCAGAATGCTTTGGTGTAATCAGCGCGTTTCGACTGATATTTCAGATAGTAAGCATGTTCCCAAACATCAATCGCAAGAACCGGTTTACCTTTTGCTTCAGCAAACGACATCAGTGGATTATCCTGATTGGGTGTCGATACAATTTTCAACTTACCGCTATTATCTTTAATAAGCCATGCCCAGCCTGAACCAAAACGGGTTGCAGCTGCTTTTTCAAATTCTGCTTTAAACTGATCCACGGAACCGAAGTTGGCAATCAAAGCTTTTTCCACAACAGGCGACATTTTGCTTTTGGATGCAGGAGTCAGCAACTCCCAAAATAACACGTGGTTGTAGTACCCTCCCCCATTGTTTCTTACCGCCGTTTGAATGTCAGCAGGTAGCTCTGAAAAATTCTGAAAAATTTCGACCAAATCCTTCTTATACAATTCCGGATATTTGCTCAATGCTGCGTTCAGGTTGTTGGTATAAGCCGCATGATGGTTGTTGTAATGGATGTACATCGTTGTACTGTCGATGTAAGGCTCCAAATCGGCATAGCTGTAATTTAACTGCGGTAATTTGTACTGAGCCTGTGCAGTAAACCCTAACACGCATGTCACGAGTAATAACAATTGAAGTTTTTTCATAAATTTATTTGTTTAAATTTTTAACCATATAAGTCATAAAAGGAACATATAAGATTCGTTATTCACTCTTTACGCCTTTTGTGACTATATTTGATAACTATTTCAAGAACAAATTATATGCTGCTTAGTTTATCATCTCACATCATTTTAACATATTTTTTTAACTAAATTACGAAAAAGGTTGTACTTTTTCCCGAAATAAACCGTTATTCAATCGAAACATCCCGTCTGAAAAGCATTTACAATCGACAGGATGTCCGAAACGGTTTTATCAGGCCGATTATTTTTTTTATTTTTGTGGGTTTATAAACTGCATGCTGATTCGATAAAAATATGATAGATTACATAAAAGGAGAAATTACCGAATTAAACCCGACCTATGCTGTTGTAGAAACCGCCGGCATAGGTTATTTTATCAATATAGCCCTGCCGGTATACTCAGTGCTGAACGGACAGAAAACGGGTAAATTGTATATTTATGAAGCTATCCGGGAGGATGCGTATAATTTATACGGTTTTCTCAACCAGGCCGACCGGCAACTATTCCTGATGCTCATTTCAGTTTCGGGAATCGGGGCCAATACAGCCCGGATGATCATGTCATCGTACGCAGTTGCCGAAATTCAACAAATGATTGCAACCGGTAATGCTGTTGCATTGAGTTCAATTAAAGGAATCGGGGCTAAAACAGCACAGCGCATCATCGTGGACTTAAAAGATAAAATCATTAAACTTAATGTGATATCCGACATCGATCTACCGCAACAACATGCATCCGGCGAAGTTCGTGAAGAAGCTGTATCTGCCCTTGTAATGCTGGGTTTTGCAGCCAATGTATCTCAAAAGGCTGTTGATGGTATCCTGAAATCACAATCGGATGTTACCGTTGAACAACTCATCAAACTGGCGTTGAAGAATATCTGATATGTAATCGGTTTTTCTCACTTAGCAGCAAAGTATGGTTCTGAAATCAAGGATATTATTTCTCACCCTCTTTTTTCTGGTAATTTTAGGTTCTGTGTCGGGCGTACTGAACACATTATCTGAACCGGAGTTGCTTTATCAGGATTCTATCAGTCAGCCCGACAATAACGCGCAGGAGGCCATAACACCCAAAGACTTCAGCATCAGTAAAACAACCCTGGATGATTTTGAGACAATAAAACAACAAGTTCCTCTGGACGCTCCCCTTCCCGACAACGTAAAAACGACAGTGGAATATGATATTCGTTCCGGAAATTATGTAATGCGCACCCGGGTGGGCGATATGGAAATTGCAACTCCTTTTACACTTACAGAAAAAGAATATGTCGATTTTTCAGCTAAAAATGAACTAAAAGATTACTGGAAAGAGCTTAATTCCAAGGCTGAAGTAGATAATGAAGAGAAATTTTCCATTACCGACATCAAGTTTGACATTGGCAAGGCAGATAAAGTATTCGGTCCCGGTGGTGTACAAATCAAAACACAGGGCTCGGCCGAACTTATTTTCGGTATAAAAACCAACAAACTCGATAATCCGGCGCTGACAGAACGCATGCGTAAAACAACCATGTTCGATTTCGATGAAAAAATTCAGATGAATGTGACTGGTAGTGTTGGTGACAAGGTCAATTTCAACATGAATTATAACACCGAATCGACTTTTGACTTTGATCAGAAATTAGTCAAATTGAATTACAAAGGTAATGAAGATGATATCATCCGGAGTATTCAGGCCGGTAATGTAAGCATGCAGCTCAACAGTTCGCTTATCACCGGTAGCACAGCACTTTTCGGTTTACGGACGGATTTACAGTTTGGCAAATTGAGTGTTTCGGCCATTGCATCACAACAAGAATCTGAAACCAAAACAGTGAGTTCGCGTGGTGGTGCGCAAACGACCAAATATGAAGTCAATATCGACAATTACGACGAAAACCGGCACTTTTTCATCGGACATCATTTCAGGGAAAATTTTGAAACGGCCATGAGCCGCCTGCCATTCATATCTTCGGGCATTACCATCAACAGAATCGAGGTTTGGATAACAAACAAACGCGCCAACTACGATGAAGCCCGTAACATCATTGCTTTCATGGATTTAGGAGAACACTCCCGTATCGACAACTCTCACTGGAAACCCAAGGGATCCGCTACCAATCCCTATAACGATGCCAACACGCTCTATCAGGAGATAAAAGATCTGGGAGATGAAGTCCGTGATATCAAAAGAACCAATGCGGTACTCGCCGACAATCTGGGAGGTTTTGGCATCAACGGAGGTGAGGATTACGAAAAAATTGAAAGCGCCCGCAGACTGAATCCTTCAGAATACAGTTTCAATCCAACTCTTGGAATCCTGTCTCTGAGAAGCACGTTAAATCCTGATGAGGTTGTCGGGATAGCTTATGAATACACACAGGGAGGAAATGTGTATCAGGTAGGTGAATTTTCGACCGACCAGGTTCAGGCTCCCAATGCTTTGATAGTAAAATTACTGAAAGGCACATCTCAGTCGCCGCAATTACCCACCTGGGATCTCATGCTAAAAAACGTGTATTACCTGGGAGCCATGCAGATGCAGCAGGAAAACTTCGAGTTAAACATTGTTTACCGCAATGATTCTATTGGTACCAACCTGCGTTATATTACCGAAGGAGACATCAAAAATCAACTGTTAATCAGGGTAATGAATCTCGACCGGCTGGATTTAAAACAAAACACAAATCCCGATGGAAAATTCGACTACATTGAAGGATATACCGCGTTTTCTTCCAGCGGCAGAATTATGTTCCCGGTTCTGGAGCCTTTTGGTTCGCATCTGAAGAAAATGATCGGCAACGATCAGATAGCTGAAAAATATATTTTTCAGGAACTTTACGATTCTACGCTGGTTGTCGCCAGAGAACTCAGCGAAAAAAATAAATTCATGATTGAAGGAGAATACAAAGCCACCAGCGGTTCTGAAATTCGACTTAATGCCATGAATGTACCAAGAGGCTCTGTAACAGTAACTGCCGGAGGAGCTACGCTTCGTGAGAATGTCGATTACATTGTCGACTACACCATGGGTACAGTTAATGTCATCAACCAATCGATTATCGAATCGGGAACTCAGGTGGACGTGAAACTCGAGAATCAGTCGATGTTTAACATGCAGCGAAAAACCATGCTCGGCACCCACATGGAATATCAGTTCAGTAAAGATTTTTCAGTGGGAGGAACTATTATGCGTCTTTCTGAAATGCCGTTGACAAAGAAAGTTAACACCGGCAACGAACCTATTGCCAATACCATCTGGGGATTGAATACGGCATGGAAAGGACAGTCGCAATGGCTGACCAATATGCTCGACAAATTACCTTTTGTAGATGCAACAGCTCCTTCTACAATCGCTTTTAATGCCGAATTCGCACAATTACTGCCTGGCCACCACAAAGCCGTTGGTTCCGAGGGCTATGCCTACCTGGATGATTTCGAATCAACCAAAACCAGTTTCAATATCAATTATCCGTTCAACTGGTACCTAGCAAGCACACCTTCCATGTTTCCGGAATCTGCACTAAGCAACCAGGTAGCTTATGGAAACAACCGTGCTTTATTGGCCTGGTATTTTGTCGATCCCTTGTTAAACCAGGATAAACCGTCGACACCGGCCAACTTGCGTAATAACCTGGAGTCTCAGTCCAATCATTACACTCGTACCGTTTTGATTCCTGAAATATTTCCGAACAGGGACACCCCTTCCACCCTGACTACCAGTATGACTATTATGAATCTGTCATATTACCCGACTGAACGGGGACCTTACAATTTAGATGTGGAAGGAATGGATGAAAATGGCCGGTTGAAATTTCCCGACAAACGTTGGGGAGGCATCATGCGTAAACTGGATGTTACCGACTTCGAAACCTCCAATATCGAATACATTGAATTCTGGATGATGGATCCGTTCATTTACAATGACGGAAGTGATAAAGGAGGCGAACTATACTTCAACTTAGGCGATATCAGTGAAGATGTACTGAAAGATGGTAAAAAATTCTTTGAACACGGATTACCGCTGGATGATGACCCCGCCAAAACAGAACCAACAGTTTGGGGCGTAGTACCCCGTGTGCAGTCAACCGTAACTGCTTTCGACAACACAGCAGGAGCCAGAGCCAAACAAGATGTGGGATTAAATGGGCTCCCGACAGAAAAAGAATTAATATTTCCAATCTATCGCAGCTATGTCGATTCAATTCTGGCAAAAGTAAACGTAGCCACCCGTCAGCGAATGCAGGAAGATCCGTTTTCACCACTCAACGACCCTGCCGGTGACAATTACAGCTTCTACCGGAATCCTGCTTACGATCAGCAGGAAGCGGGTATTTTAACCCGTTACAAACGGTTTAACGGGACAGAAGGAAACTCTCCTGATGCTACCAACAGCGATCTGGCCTATACGACAACGGCTACTTCAATTCCTGACAACGAAGATATCAACAACGATAACACCCTGAATGAATATGAAAGATATTTTCAATATCGTGTTGAGATAAAACCTGAGAAAATGGTGGTTGGTTCAAACTACATCACAGATAAAATTACCTCCAATGTTAAGTTAGCCAACAACAACATAGAACAGGTAAGTTGGTATCAGTTTAAAATTCCATTGAGAGAATATGATGATAAAAATATAGTTGGGAATATACGTAATTTCAAATCCATCCGGTTTATCCGTATGTTTATGACTGGCTTTGAACAGGAAAAGCACCTGCGTTTTGCCTCTTTAGATTTGGTAAGAGGAGAATGGAGAAACTACACTAAAATGTTGCATGAACCGGGAAAAACACCCATATCAGAAGGTAAACTGGATGTTCAGGCAGTGAATATCGAAGAAAATTCAGAAAAGATACCGGTAAATTACATATTACCTCCAGGCATTACCCGTGCAACCGACCCGGGACAACCCCAGCTGATTCAACAAAATGAACAATCCATGCTTATGAAAGTCACCGGACTGGCTCCCGGCGACGCTAAGGCAGTATACAAAAACACATCTTACGACATGCGTCAATACAAACGACTTCAAATGTTTGTACATGCCGAAAAACTGATCAATGACGAATACAATTTAAAAGACAACGAACTGACTTGTTTTATTCGTATCGGATCCGACATGGTCAACAATTATTATGAATATGAAGTGCCGCTGATGTTAACTCCTCATGGAACATACAGCTCAAGTAATACGCGTGACCGTGAAGTAGTCTGGCATCCCGACAACATGATTGATTTTCCTTTTGAAGCCCTGACAGAAGTCAAGCTGAGGAGAAATAAGGCCAAAGGTAATTCACAGGCGGTAACAAATTTAACCCCGTTTACAGTCTCCGATCCTGAAAAGCCCAGAAACAGCATCACAGTTGTAGGTAATCCTACCATTGCGGAAGTTGAAAACATCATGATTGGAGTACGCAACAGAAGCAACAACCTGAAATCGGCTGAAATATGGGTAAACGAGTTACGCATGTCACAATTCAATGAAGAAAGCGGTTGGGCTGCCCTGGCAAATCTGGCAGTAGGACTTTCTGATTTAGGAAGCATTAATTTAGCAGGTCGTGTCGAAACAGCCGGCTACGGTAGTCTCGAAAGCAACGTGATGGAAAGAAGAAACGACGACCTCTACCAAATGAATTTTTCAACCTCTCTGGAGTTAGGCCGATTTTTACCCAAAGAAGCCAAAGTACAGTTACCAGCTTATTTCTCCTATACCAACGAAACCCTCAGCCCAAAATACAACCCACTGGATCAAGATGTTACACTGGAAGAATCGTTAAATAACCTGGATTCGGAAACAGAAAGAGATTCCTTATTGTTGATATCTCAAACGGTACATACATCTAAAAATTTCACCATATCATCCGCCAAAGTAAACATCAAGAGTAAAAAACCTCAATTCTACGATCCGGCGAACCTTTCCTTCTCTTATTCATTTTCTGAAACTAACCAACACAGCGCTGAAGTGGAGCAGAATTTGATTAAACAGGAAAGAGCTTCATTAAATTATAACTTCAGTTTTGAAAATAAACCTTTTGAACCCTTTAAAAAAGCGAAAGGATTGGATAAGCCGGCTGCCAAGCTCATTAAAGAACTAAATTTTAACTACCTGCCAAATTCCATCGGATTCAACACCAACATGAACAGACAGTATTCACAGATTAAACTCCGTGATTTCAATACTGATTTTGGTGGAAGTACAGGAAATGACGCGCTGGATGTTACTTTCAGTAAGGATTTTATGTGGAACCGGCAGTTTGACATCAAATGGGATTTAACAAGAACCTTGAAACTCAGTCTGCAAACAGCCACCAATGCCATCATCGAGGAGCCTTATTATACTCCTGAATTTGGCAGAGAGCATTATGAACAATGGCGCGACTCGGTTTGGTCGAGTATCCGTAAACTGGGAACGCCTTACACTTATCAGCAGGTTTTCACGGCTTCCTGGGGTATTCCGGTAAATAAAATCCCGCTATTCGACTGGATTACATCAGTAAATACCTCTTACAATGCAAACTACAACTGGAACCGCTCAGCTCGTCTGAAAGACATGGATGATTTTGGGAACACTGCTACCAGCACACGTTCCTATCAGATTGACGGGCAGTTTAACATGGAAACACTGTACAACAAATCGGCTTATCTGAAAGAAGTAAACTCCCGGTTTACCGGTAACCAGAGAAAAGTACCGAACCCAAAATTCAAACCCAAGACTTATAATGAGGTAATCAATATTGAAAAAGGCAAGAAAACGACCGTAAGACATCGCTTAGGCAGTAATTATTTCAATCTGAGTGCCACCGATAAAAAAGGAAATAAAATCAAACTGAAATATAATACCGTAAACCCGTCGGATATTGAAATCCTGAGTTTAAATAATCTTGACAGTGTATCGGTTACTTTAGTTACCTACGATCCGAATGTCAGGACGGTAACACAAAACATCACGGACATAGCTACCCGCGTATTGATGTCAATTCGCAGGGGTTCCATCACCTATCGTGAAACCAACAGCATGGTGATACCCGGATTTTTACCGAATGCCGAAATCTTCGGTCAGCAGGTTATGAACAACGGAACCTATGCCCCGGGTCTCGACTTTGCTTTTGGTTTGCATCACGACAACACGATAAGTAATGCCATTGACCAGGGTTGGCTGTTTATGAGTGATTCGATTATCAATCCGGCAAATACGGCCATGACATCCGATTTAGATCTGAAGATGAACCTCGAGCCTATACCCGGACTCAAAATCGATCTGAATGCCAAACGTTATGAAGCTTCCAACAGAACAATCCAGTATATGTTCGAGGGCATGCCGACAACCTTCAACGGAAGTTTTAATATCACACAGGTTGCGCTGGCAACAGCTTTCAAGCCAATCGGTACAGCCGAGAATAATTACAATTCGGATGTATTCAATCAGTTCCTGACGAATCGTACATTCTTCAGAAATAAATTAAATGCTCAATACCGTGGTACACGTTATCCTGAAACCGGATTTTTCAGTGAATTCCCGCTGAAAGGAACTTATTATGATGATGACCCGAATAAAAAAGAATTCGGACTTAATTCATCGGAAGTCCTGATTCCGGCGTTTTTATCAGCTTATACGGGCAGAAATCCAGAAAGGATGGAAACTAAGCCATTCTTGTCCTTCCTCAGTATACTGCCGAACTGGCGCGCCAACTACGATGGTTTGTCCCGCATCCCCTGGGTGAAGGATAAGTTCCGCTCTATCAGTATTACACATGCTTACACCTGCCGTTACAGCATCGGTTCGTACACATCCTATTCCACTTGGGTAGCCATGGGTAACGACGATAACGCACTCGGATACATCCGCGATGTGCAATCCAACAATCCGATTCCGGCATCGCCCTACGATATTTCTTCTGTGTCGCTGACAGAACAATTCAGTCCGCTTATCGGCATCAATGCAGCACTGAAAAACAGCATGACTACCAAATTAGAGTACAAAAAACAACGTAACCTGGCCTTGAATCTATCCAACACACAAATGATAGATGCCATGACCGATGAGTTTGTAATTGGTTTCGGGTATGTGGTCAAAGATTTTGATGTCATCCTGAAATTAAAAAACAGCACACAATCCAGGATTAAAAACGACTTGAAAATCAATGCAGATTTCTCGTACAAAGACATAAAATCACTCTTACGTAAAATTGATGAAGGATTGACACAAGCTTCCAGCGGAAACAAGTTATTAACCATGAAAATCATGGCTGATTATGTATTCAGTTCCAAAGTTAATATCCAGATGTTCTACGACCGACAAGTCAGCACACCGCTCATATCTTCTTCTTTTCCTGTATCTTCCAGCAATTTCGGGGTAAGTTTTAAATTCATGTTAACAAGATAGAGCTTTCGTTTTATCCTTCAACCACTTCTTTTCTATTTCATTCAAATACGGAGCAATTTTATCATACACTTCCTGATGATAGGCGTTTAGCCAGTCAATTTCATCTTTCGTAAGCAGGTCTATATCAATCAAATTCACATCGATTGGGAAAAGTGTCAGAGTCTCAAATCTGAGAAACTGACCGAATTCCGATTGTTGATCGGGCGTAACCATAATCAGGTTTTCAGTACGGATACCATATTCATTTGTACGGTACAATCCTGGTTCATTTGAAATAAACATGCCTGGTTGCAGGATTACCGGATTTTCATCCATGCGTATATTTTGGGGACCTTCGTGTACATTCAAAAAATGTCCAACGCCGTGACCAGTTCCATGTCCATAGTTCAGGTGTCTGTTCCACATCGCTTTGCGAGCCAAAATATCCAATTGCGAACCTCTTGTTCCGAAAGGGAAAACAGCAGTAGCAATGCCAATATGCCCTTTCAACACCAGTGTGAAATCTGTTTTCTGTTGTGGTGTCGGATTACCAAGTGTGATGGTACGGGTAATATCGGTAGTCCCTTCGAAAAACTGACCACCTGAATCAAGTAACAGAATTCCTTCCGGAAGTATCTTTGCATTGCTTTGTTCATCGGCTTTGTAATGTACAATGGCTCCATGACCGGCATATCCGGCGATGGTACCAAAACTTTCGCCAAAGAAATTTGCCTGTTCAGCCCGGAAATCATATAATTTTTCTGCAATGGAGATTTCAGTAAGTTCACCTGAGCCGACAGCATTTTCCAACCATCTGAAAAACCTTGTCAACGCTACCCCATCTTTTATCATAGCCTGGCGCATGCCGGAGATTTCGGTTTCGTTCTTGATACTTTTCAGCAGCGTAACCGGCGACATGTGATTAATTACAGCACATGCCGGAGTAATAGCTTCAAACAAAGACTGATTTATTTTACTGCCATCCAGCAATATTCTTTTATCTTTCGAAACAGCACCCAGATCATTGTAAATTTGCTGATAATCCTTAATTAACACTTGTTGAGAGGCTAAATATGAACGAACCTCTTCCGTTAATTTTTCAGCCGGGATATAAATGACAGCTTTTGATTCATCAACCAGCGCATAGGCAGTAGCAACGGGATTGTAGCTGACATCATTTCCCCTTATATTAAATAACCAGGCAATATCATCCAGGGTATTTAACACAAACACATCAGCGTGGGCTTCTTTAATTTTCTGCCGGAGTACAGACATTTTTTCCGTACATGATTGT
>VSSQ01000366.1_pt1 | contig 35904 bp, 35 predicted proteins | sample 4763081 | NCBI WGS metagenome assembly VSSQ01 (sample SAMN12137344, study PRJNA551015) | bioreactor metagenome | isolation source: SDC9 anaerobic chlorinated ethene degrading culture | place: USA: Knoxville, Tennesee | collected 2015-01-01
ACCCTTGATAAATCAGGTTCTCTCATGATTTTTAGCGCCCTTTTAGCAAGTCCTAATTATCTGGAATTTCTCCAAGATGGTTCAACTGACTTAAGAAAGGCATCAATCTTATTAGTATCTAAATCACCTTTTACAACATCATAGTATTGCTTATTGATTTCTATGGGATTCCTAAAAGTAACATCCATTATTCTGACGTTATTTTTATCATAAAACACAGCCTCGTGTATCCATCCTACCATATTGGGATCAGACGTTTTTTTTATAACATAAGCATCCAAGTAACTAATAAACTCCTTAATATTTTGTTCATCGTCAATGATTAAGGGTTTATTTAATCCACCCCTTCCATCATAAAATACTATTTTCGTAATATCATTAAAGTTTATTTTAGCTACATCGCTTATTTTCTTTTCTTCAAAATCAATAATTGGAGAGCTGACTAATTCCATATTATTTACCCTACCGCCAAGAACAACAAGATTGTAGTTGGTAATTGAATTATTATCTAAATAGTCTTTTGGTGCTTTGGCATTTTCACCAACCAAAACTATTGGGTTATAACGTATACTTGCTAAAGCAGCACCGGATAGTCCATCTGCATAATCTTCCCCAGTAGTTAAGTAGATGGAATCTAAATCCAATTCGCTTTTGAATTTATCAATAACAGCCAGGTTTCTCTGATATTTATCCATTCCATTTATTTGCTCAACATTGGGAAGCTCATCTAATAATGATTTATCCAGCGAAGATCCGGCACCCACAACGTAAGTTTTAGTCGGTTTACATGTATCTAAAAATTCCTTTACATCATCAGGAATCTTATTATGCTGAACCAATAGTATTGGCATATGCTTATTTGCAGCAATAGGAGCTATCGACAAAGCATCTGCGAAATCTTCTCCGGTTACAATTGCGATTTCGCTAATATCATTTTTATTGCTGATTTTAAAATGTTTAGCAATATTAACGCTGGTTTCATATCGGTCACGACCATCTATTCGACTAGTTCTTATACCTAAGGAGATTAGTTCACTTTCTACGGATGTCGTAATTACGCCAGTTCCACCGACTATAATCATATCAGTTATTTCTAGTTGCTTAATGGCATTTAAAATATCTGTTGGAATATAATCTTTTTTGGTCAATAGAATTGGTGCTGAATAGTATTTTGCTAAAGGAGCGGCACTTATAGCATCTGGAAAATTATCGCCCGGAACTAATATTGCAAACATAGAGCGGTTCCAGCCATTTAATGCTATTTGTGCCGATGTTTCATATCTATCAATACCTAATAATTTTTGGGTAGATGCTAGAGCAGTGGTGGAAAAAGAAAATAATAAAAATACCACCAAAAGGAATATTAGCTTTTTCATCATGACTCTACTCCTTATAATTAATTCTCCTTCATTTATAATTTAAATTCTCCAAATATATCAAAATGCCTTCATTTATCAATATCAACAAAATCTGGCAAATAAGAAATAGACAACTCCAGAAGGAATTGTAATACGAAAAGATTTAAGAAGTAGCTAAAAGCCAAAGGATGCCTCCCTTTAAAAGGGAAGCATCCTTTTCAACTTAACTTTATTCCATGACATCTCCATTAACGACAATCATTAGGCCTATCTAAACCCATCCCAACTTTCGCAATTCTCTCAAGCTGTCTAGGCATCCTTGTCCTGGCCTTCCAGCTGTCGAATTATGAGGGGTCGGGCCCCAGGGAGGTTCCTAAGGAAGCTCCCGTGCAGCTTCACTCCCTGTTCTGCCAGTGACCCTTTGCACTTTCGTATATCTTATCTAAAGATAAATCATCGAAGATTTCATCTTCGATTTTTAAATAGTCTTCCTTACTACTTCCTTCGGAATGCCGTATATACCTTATATTCTAAATCTAATTTATTTTAAAAGTATATAACTGATGCTCGTTTTTGCCTTTTCGGGGAAGAGTCGACAGAAAAATGCTATTTTGATCAGACGAAAAACCAGCCGAAACAATTGAATCCGTTGTGTTATAGACAATATTTTGCTTATCGATTAAATAATCGTAGCAGATAAGCTTTTCCTCCGTTGAATTATTTTCATTTAAAGCGTACATAATTAGACGATCGGAGATATCCATTACAGTGATTCTTCCATTCTCCGAAATGAATTTCGGGGCTTTGGCTCCGGCGCTGTTAAGGATAGCAATGGTATCATTACTTTCGCCCAGTATGTTGACAAGAATATCGTTATTGTTAGGCAAAAAACCACACCACATTAATTGGACGAATCCATCAGGATACTGAAAATCCTTTCCTCCGGTTAATGTTTGTTTTTCCATTGAATCTCTATTTAAGATACAAATATCGCTGTAATTATTTGTAATGTACACTAACTTGGCGTTGTCTTCAGACCAAGATAAACTGATATAGTTTGGGGATGCAATATCGATTCTTTTACTTTCCTTAGTATACCCGGCAGGTGGTGTTGCAGTTGCCGCCTTTGCCTCGGATTCCTTAGCAGCATTATAGCTTGCCAGCTCATCCTCCCCAAGGCCTTTTGTTAAAATCTTATCTACTTCCTCGACTGTCATTTTGGATATCTCATCATAGACATAGCCACTATCAATTAATGCATCTATTTGCCAAAGGTAAAAGTTCTTTTCCTGTGCGATTTGTTTTTCTATCGCTTTGGGATCATTCAACACATTGTTTGTGATATAAAGCCCATCTTTCCGAACTTCTGCTAAATATTCCATATTAGGAGAATAACATGTAAATTGATCTTCAATCTTTTTTTTATATTCATCAACTTTTTCCAGACTGTTCTTGTCATAGATCAAAGCCTTTTCCAAATTATGATACCCGATGTTCTGATCATTGATTAATACTTGATCCGTATAATTCGTGGAATATTGGCCTTCAAATAAAACTTTACTGGTTTGGGAATATAAATTGTAAGAAATTATTTTTGATTGCTCGTCTTTTTCATTGTTGCCAAAAACAAGCAAAACATTGGCATCATCATACCATAAACACTTATTCATTACAAAAGATTGTCCGGGGTCAAAAGAAATCTTTTTCTCCTTTGGGTTTGTATTATTTTCTTTCATTGCCGCTTGATTTCCGCAAGCAGTTAATCCCATTACCAGAAGTATTATAATAAAGAAGCTATATGCTCTTCTCATAGTATCCTCCCTTTATTCAATCGCGTTACAATCATTATATTACAGGCTAATAGCTGTTGAAAAGCCAACAGCTATTAGCCTAGAGGATTATTTATTTGATATAAGCATACGGTTTGACGCATTCGTAATTCAATTCTCGGCCACTATGGACTTGAGTGCATTTGTAGTGTGTACACGTTTGTACATGTACATGCGCATCTGTTGTGTTCTGCCTCCCTAGGAATTGCATCAGATCAACCGGCTCACCTTCGAGTAAAGCTCCTGTACCATCAATGTCATTCAAATGCTGAAAATTCATGGTAACCCCTAACGATGGAAACCATATGTTGACATACTTCCCGCTGGTACTGGATAAAGTTACAACGCCATTTCCTCTTGGTGAATAAGCGGCGGCTGTTGTGTAGACTTTATGCGCGATATCAATACCTTCGTGACACCAATTTTCTCTTCCAGGGTCCTCACCCCACTCACCAGACAAATAATTTGCATAAGTGATACTGGGGTAATTATAAGTCGTATCGAAGATTTTCTTACAACCTAATTTTGCATCTGCGACAATACCGGCTATTGTACTATCAGTAGTATTGACTGATGGGTGAAAGTATTCATCTGTTCCACCCCCATCTGGAACAATTGCAACACGAGTATAACCAGCAGGTGCTGTTGCGGCTATCGCCTTTACCCCAGGTTCCTTGGCGGCATTATATCTTGCCAATTCTTCTTCGTTAAGATCTTTTGTTAAAATCTTATCTACTTCCTCGATTGTCATTTTGGATATCTCATCGTACGTATAGCCACTATCAATTAATGCATCTATTTGCCAAAGATAAAAGTCCTTTTCTTGCGCGATTTGTTCTTCTATTGCTTGAGGATCATTTGCTTGGAGATCATTCTTGTCAATGCTCTTATCATCTGTCGCTAATACATAAGATGCTGAACATAAAATCATTGTAAGAATTGTTAAAGCCGCAATAAGTTTTCTTTTCATGCTATATCCTCCTTAAATAATCTTAGGATTTAATCAATTTTCTTCTGTTTTCACAGCATTTCGCACATTCAGTGATCCTGTAACGGATAGGAAAACTATCAAGTACTAATTCAGAGAAAAATAGGTAGGCAAAACTAAGCGTCGAGATTCTTACAATGTTTGGCCATGCAGGAAACCACAATTCTCACGGCAGCAAATCTCCTATGTCTAACACGGTCGTTGCCCTCAATTCCTTCGTCCTGCCTATCCGCAAGGAAATATCTTACTTACTCCAGTCCTTCCAGTTCGTAAGTTCATAGAACCCGCCCTGGCAGGCTGGTGTCCCTCATCTTCACACCTCCCTTCACTTTTTTAAGTAATGCTGCTTTGATTTAATAATGTCTATCCCCCCTTCGATCTTCCTTCATTTTAGATTGAGTTTCCAACAATTTGTTGGAAACTGTAATCCCGGAGATTTATATCTATATAGGATTGCAGAAACCGTTTAATAATCACTAATAGAAAGAGTAGACATCATCCGAACATAGATATAAATATATCTATGGAGGGTGTTGTATTGACCAGAGGAACACAGATCATTAACAGAACAGAATACGTTTACGAGGATCTGCCTTACTGGGATACCCAGAAAAAGCGTGGCGCTCACAAGCGTATTTATATTGGCAAGAATGTAAAGGGTGAATTCATACCTAATAAAAAGTATCTCTTACAGCAGGAACTGAAAAAGGCTAAAGAAACTATGCAGCCAGGCTCCGTTCCTGTGGATAAGCGTCTCCGTCAGTTCTATGGGGCGGTTTATCTCCTTGACCAGATTGGTGAGATGACCGGCATTACTCATGATCTTAAGCTATGCCTCCCGGGTTCTTATAAACAGATGCTCTCCATCATCTATTATCTGATCCTGGAAAGCCGCCCTCTGTACCGGTTCCAGAAGTGGAACCGTACTCACAGACATCCTTAAGGCAGGGATATTCCTTCCCAGAGAAGCAGTGAACTCCTGGCTTCTATTGGCGAGGCAGAAAAGATGAAATTCTTCAGCCTGCAGGCCGGACGTCGCCTGGAAACGGAGTTTCTGGCCTTTGACATCACAAGCATTTCATCCTGCTCGGAGCTGATCAGACAGGTCAAATACGGAAAGAATAAAGAAGGTGACCGTCTCCCCCAAACTAATCTGGCCCTGCTGCTGGGGGAACAGTCAGGCCTTCCTGCTTATTACAGAAAACTGCCGGACAATGTATCCGATGTCAAAACCATAGCAAGCCATCTGAAGGATATCACATTTCTTAAACTGGATAAGATAAAGCTCTTCGTGGATCGTGGTTTTTACAGTTCGTTGCCCTGATCTATCTGTGCTACATAAAGAAAGTAATGGATGAAAAGAAACTCAATTCAAAGTATAGTATGCAGGAACTGCTGAACGAGCTGGATATCATTGAGTTGTACCAACAACCGGGTAACCGAGCTTATATTCGGAGAGATTACCGGCAAGCAACAGGCTGTCTATGATGCTATGGGCGTCAAACTTCCGACCTAGATATAAAATCACGAGACTTTAGGATGTAAGATACAGAAAGGTTGACTGAATGGGAGCCCTTTCCTTGAACAATAAATATCTCCTTTACCTTATACATTACATAAGATGAACAAAATCACATCTATATGAGCATTAAAACTTTCAAACATATTTCAACAAATTACAGCGTTTTTCCACACTTTTACAGAATATTAATTCATAGATTCAACGCCGCGAATAGCATCCATTAACACTTGTGGAAATTAAACTAACAGTACGGGAAACGGTCGAAAGGGTTCTTCTGTAGCAATTAGCTCATTATGATCGATGGCTAAGGTTAATGAAAATAATCTTTTAAAAAAAATGTGATTTTGCGTTTCTTAGGTAATGTATACAGTAGAGAAGTAACTGCAAAAAGCTACAGATAGAATGCTAGCCCAGCTAAACTTTTACTTCATTTGATTTCTAAATTGATGGAATAAATTCCAGAAGGAGCGTGATACTTTGCCCACCCGGCGGGCAGCCTCAAACCTGAGTGAAGAAATTCTCTCTACGAAAACAGACTATGTTTACAAAAGAATATCTGGAGGTTAAAATCATGTTACTAATGAAAAAGCTTATTGTTGTGTTTCTCTCCGTAATACTTTGTACGATGGCCCCCTTTACTTCCTACGCAGCTGGGAATAATGCTCATACTCCTCAGGCAAGTTTATACATCCGTTCAACAAGCGCCATCGTACAAGCCCAAGGAAATGGAAAGCTCTATCTGGAAAATATACTGGGTGCTACAAGAATCGTTGATCAGCTTGGGGTCAAAACCATAGAAGTTCAAACGCTAAGAAATGGCTACTGGCAGTCTATCCACACCATCGCAAAAGACGATTACCTCTATAATACCGGCACTTATGCTTATGCCTGTTATTATAACGGAACTCCTGGAACACAATATCGAAGCTATGTTGAGTTTTACGTTGCCAATGCAGGAGGGGAGGAGACAAAGATCGTTACCTCCCAACCAGTGACTGCCAACTAATAGAATAAGTTAGCTATTTTCAAAACCCAAAAACGAGGTTTATACGGAACCATGAGAAAAACAGAAGCATATCAACCGCTCCTGCTTTTCTCAATTAGATTTCTAAAATCATATTAATTCATTGAGTCAACAATTTTAATTAGCTCATCCGCTGAGATATCGCCGCTAATATTATAGACAGTATTATTGTGGCTCCAAATCGCCTGAGTTTGACCGAGGTTGCGAAGAATGTAGTGTTTTATATTATCTTTTTCATAAACTTCTACCAGATTTTCGTCCTTCTCAAAGTTAGTGTCCGCAACTGCTTGCTCCCCTTCGACGTAGATACTCAGGTCAAAAACAATAACCTTGCCTGAATCTTCCTGAAAGTATAATAACGCCTTGCTGTGATTCTGTAATTTAAAAGTCTCGCCATACTTAAAGACAAATCCCTCCGGAACCCATTGAGGCAAGAGCGGCTTTACCGGGATATCCTTAATAACCTCCTGAATGCTGCTATAGGTTTTCATCTCGGCGACATTGGAATTACCTTCTTCTACCGGCTGACTTTGAGTCGATAAGTTAAACGTATCTTTCCCCCAATTCACTACAGATTGGAAAAGATTATAGCCCAAAGCACTGGCCACTGTAGAGGATGTGAAAAAAATCAAAATAAAGGCTGCGGCAACCTGAGCGATCCTTTTTCCCACTAAGGTTTTATGCTGGCTGCTCTGCCATTCCTTATAAGCTTGATCGACATTCTGGCGCATGGTTTTCATTTTCTCTTCGGAAAGATATTCTTCTTTTCCTTCAATCAAGTTAATGGCCTTTATACATTCGTCGATCAAATCCGTGTCCATACTGACCTCATCCACCGCCGATGCCTCATATAAAATACGATATAGCTTTTCTTTTTCAAGAACGTCACTTTCCTTTTCGGAGAGTATCTTCCTGATAATTTCTTTATCACTAATAACATCAAGGGAATCCCGTTCTTTAGCCATAATTTTCTCCCTTTCTTTTTCAACCTTCCATTTATATACATTACAAAGACTGTATTAAATCACAGTGACTACAAAATTTTAGTTCACTTTTCAAAATGAATACGAACACTTTTTTTAATTTTCTTTTTTAGCCGATAAATCCGGGTCGTCATTGCTGTGGCGGAAATCTCATGTTTCCCGGCAAGCTCTGAAACGGACATATTATTTTTAAAGTAATCACGATAAAGCTCATACTCATCGGCTTGAAGTCCCTCTAAAATCTCTTCGCAAAGTTTGTCCAAATCGGCAGTGCCATTGAAGAGTTCCTCCAATTCGTTGTCCATCCGCGCCCAAGCTTCCAAGATATGATCATTATCCATACTGATTTCATATTTATTCTTGGTGTACATACTTCTAAAGGAGTTATTGACCAGATTCCGTGCCGTAGTATATAACCATCCTTCCACATTCGGATGGTTTACTAATTTTGCAAGCTGCTTCCTTGCTTCCAAAAATGTATTTTGGGTGCACTCCTCTACCAGATCTAAGAGTTCCTCCTGCCCTTTAACTCTCCTTAAGCAGTATAGATAAATCCGCTCATAGTATTTATAACATAAATCCTCGTAGAAAGTCTCATCCTTTAAGCGGTTCCATGGCCACAAAATCTACCCCTCCTCCGTGTACTTGTGTGCTCTCTAATCATTTGAATAGCTGTAAGTTCTTTTCCAGGTTCATATTTCCTCATTTTAATTTTAAATATCTCTATTTTTATAATATTTCTCCCAATTTTTATCAATTCCTTCTTGTGAAAAAATGTCAATAATAAGTGGAAGATCGGCTTAATTGAAACAAACAGAATACTTTTTCAACTCATTTTAACAGATTGCTGAATCATGACAATAAAAACTCATACTTATGCAGTAAGGCCGATTACATCAGCCTCATTATCTCATGCTCTAGCGGCAATACCGATAATAATGCGACTCAGGTTACATTACATATATTTTATTATCTTTAAAAAACCAAAAGATGCCCTCTTTAAAAGAGAAGCATCCTTTTCAACTTAAATCTATCCCTTAATATCTCCAACTAAAGACAATCATCAGGCCTATCTAAACCCATCCCAACTCCCGCAATCCTCTCAAGCTGTCCTGGTATCCTTGTCCTGTCCTTCCAGCTGAACGGACAGAAGCTTAGATACACCCGACTCCTCCATGGTGATGCCATAGAGGACATCGGCTGCTTCCATGGTTCCTTTGCGGTGCGAGATGACCAGGAACTGGGTGGAGTCTGATAAGCGGTGAATGTATTGGGCAAAGCGGTTGACATTAGCGTCATCCAGGGAAGCCTCGATTTCATCAAGGACACAGAAGGGGCTGGGCTTCACCTTAAGCAGGGCGAAGAGCAGTCCGATGGCTGTCAGAGCACGCTCTCCTCCGGAAAGGAGAGACAGCAGCTGGGGCTTTTTTCCCGGGGGCTGGGCGATGATCTCTACCCCCGTATCCAGAAGATTGGCCGGGTCTACTAAGCGAAGTTCTGCATAGCCTCCGTTGAACAGCTCTTTGAAGACTACTTTAAAGGCTTCGTTGACCGCTATAAACCCTTCTTCAAAACGTTCCGACATGGTCTTATCCAGTTCGGCAATGAGTTGCTGGAGGGATTCATTGGCCTCCTCCAGATCCTGCTTTTGCACCGATAGAAAATCGTAGCGCTCCTGGAGCTTCGGATATTCTTCAATGGCCGCCTGGTTCACAGGGCCCAGCAGCTCCATCCGCAGTTTAATCTCCTGGACTCTGGCCGCCAGCTCGGTACGGTTTCTTTCACTTTGGTAGGCTTGAGCCTCATCCCAGGTCATATCGAATTCTTCCAGCAAACGCTTGGAGCCGGTTTCCCATTCGGCATCCCAGCGGGCCGTCTTCAGCTCCAGGTTATGCAGCTTTTGTTCCAGGGTCTGCTGTTCCTGCCTTTTCTTTTGGGCGAGACCTTCCTGATCCATCAGCTCCTTGGATAGGACCTCCCGCTCTTTGCGCAAAGCGATGAGGACCTCCTGGGCTTGCTGCTGCTGCTCTCCTGCTTCCCTGCGGCGGCTCTCCCAGTCCCCCTGCTCGAAGGCCAGACGGGCTTTGCTCTCTTCTAAATCCTGCAAGTCCTTGCGCTTGCGCTCCAGGAGATGCTTATTCTCCCCCAGCAGGGCCTGATCCTGGACCAGGCGCTCCACAGCCTGCTTGAGCTCCTGCTCCCACTTAGCCGCCTGCACCTTGGTTTGGGTCAGTCTTTCCTGAAGCTGTTCCATCTCCTGGCTGGCCTGGCGATTCTTTTCTTCCTGCCGGGCCAAGGCTTCCTGAGCCTCTTGGATGCTGTCTGTAAGCTTGCTTTGCTCTTCTGCCTCCAGGGCCTTATGGCTTTGCAGCTCACCCCGTTCCTGCTCTATCCCGGCCACACGGATGGTTACGGCGGTTATTTCATCACGAATCCTTTGGGCCTGGGCCCGGAGATTAAGCTCCTGAGTTCTTAACACGGCCAGAGCGGATTTAAGCTCCTGCTCTTCAGCCATCAGATGCTTAAGGTTTTCCTCACCTTTTTGGATCTGGATGCTGAGAGCCCCTGCTTTGAGCTCCAGTTCCTTTTGCTGGGTACGTCTCTCTTCGCACTCCTGCCGGAGTTCCTGGATTTCCCGGGAACGTCCCAAGAGATTGGAGCCTTTTCTTTGCAGGCTTCCCCCGGTCAGGGAGCCGCCAGGGTGAACCTGATCCCCTTCCAGGGTCACGATGCGGGCGCGATATCCCGAGGCTCTGGCCACCCGGGTGGCCGCCTCCATATCCGTGACGATGAGGGTTCTCCCCAATTGGGATTCAAAAGCCTTGCGGTATTTTTCGGCGAAGGTGATAAGATCCACCGCCACGCCGATAAAGCCGGGGTCCTGGGCGGCCTCTTTGGCCACAGTGGCCTTGCCCCCTTGAATCACATCCAGGGGTAAAAAAGTAGCCCGGCCCAGATTGTGGCTTTTCAGATAGTGAACGGCTTCCTTGGCGCCTCGTTCCGTTTCCGTAACGATATTTTGAATGCCTGCCCCCAGGGCCACCTCGATGGCGACCTCATAACGCTCTTCAACCTGAAGGAGATCCGCCAGGGTGCCGCAGAGGTCCCCGCAGGAAGGCTGGTTTTTTTTCTTGGCCAGCATCAGCTCCCGGACACCCCGTTGATAGCCTTCCAGGGAGTCTTCCAGGTTCTTCAGGGCATGATAGCGGGCTGATTTTTTCTCCAGGTCCCGGTTCAGCTCCTGGAGCTCTCTCTGCCCTGCTCTGCTCTGCTCGCGGAGCTGGGCTATCTCCTGATGGGCCCTCTCCGTCTGGTGCCGGATATCCGTCTGCAGCCCTTCCTGGGCTTTAAGCTGCTCCTGAACCTGGGTCTCCTGCTGCTCATGAGAGAGCAGGGCTGCTTCTTTATCCTTTTTTTCTTTAATCAATTGCTCATGGGTTGAATTCAGGGTAGCCAACTGATGGGTAAGGCGGCTTAATTCTGCGGTAGATTCAGCCAGCTTGCTCTGCAGATGAGAGAGGCCGCCCCTGAGGATGTCAATTTCCTCTAAGCCATTCCTGGCTTTAGCTTCAGCCAAGCGCTGTTCATCCGCCGCCAAAGCCTGATTAGCCTGTTCCAAGGTCTTATGTAAGAGGGCTTTTCTGTCCTCCAAGGCTCTGAGCTGTTCTGTACTCTGGCGAACCTTCTCCTCATGGCTGGAGAGTTCTGTGGTGACACGGTTAATCTGCTCGCCGAGGTAGCCTTCCCGCTCCTGGCGGAGCCGCAACTCCTGAACGATTTGGTTGACTGCTTGATCCAATTGGTAGGTGGTTTCCTGCTGCTTCTGGATCTGCTCATCCAGAAGATTGAGCTTTACTTTGTTGCCGAGAATCTCGCTTTCCTTCTGGCTTAGATCCGCTACCGCCGCAGCGATGGCCGACTGAAGTTCTTCCGTTTCCTGAACGGAGGTTGTCAGCTTATGGCGAACTTCTTTTAAATCAAAGGCCACTATCTCAATTTCCAGGGCTTTTTGTTCCGTGGTCAACTCCACCGCTTCCCTGGCTATGGTGGCTTGCTCTTCCAAAGGTCCTAATTGCCCTTCGATCTCGGCCAGGATATCCCTGATCCGCTCTAAATTATGTTCCGTTTCATCCAAACGCTTAAGTGCTTCCCGTTTGCGCATGCGGTATTTGGTTATTCCTGAAGCTTCTTCGATCAAGGTGCGCCGTTCTTCGGAGCGCAGATTGAGAATCTCCTCGACCCGGCCTTGACCAATAATGGAAAACCCTTCTTTGCCCGCACCGGTATCCATAAAAAGTTCATGGATATCCTTAAGGCGGCAGGAGGAGCGGTTGATAAAATATTGTCCCTCTCCGTCCCGATAGACTCTGCGGGTGATGATCACTTCCTGATACTCCAGGGGAAAAATCCCCGTGGAGTTATCAAAAAATAAGGAGACCTCGGCCATCCCCACCGGGCGCCGCACACTGCTGCCGGAGAAAATGACATCCTCCATCTTGCTGCCCCTGAGGTTTTTGGCGCTCTGTTCCCCCAGAACCCAGCGGATGGCATCGGCCACATTGCTTTTGCCGCTCCCATTGGGCCCCACTACCACACTCAAGCCCTGCCCTAATTCCAGCTTCACTTTGTCCGCAAAGGACTTAAACCCTTGGATTGTAATGGATTTCAAGAAAACAGGGAGAGTATCGGCTTTAGCCATTGTTCTCCCCTCCAAACTCATCTAAAACTTGTTGGGCTGCCCGTTGTTCGGCTTCCTTTTTGGTCCGTCCGATGCCCTTGCCCCGCAGGTTTCCCTGGAGGAACACCCCGGCTGTAAAGCGCTTATTATGATCGGGGCCTTCCTCGGCCAGAATGCGATAGGTTACTTCCGTCTCTTCCCGCTGGGCTTTTTCCTGAAGCATGGTCTTATAATCGCCATAGTTGCCTTGGGCTACTTCGGCAATTTCTTCCTTCAGCAAGGTCAGAACCACTCTCCTCGCCTCTTGGAAGCCATACTGCAAATACACAGCCCCTACGATAGCCTCCCAGGCATCGGCTAAGATAGAAGGCCTTTCCCTGCCCCCTGAGACCTGTTCTCCTTTACCCAGGAGCAATTCTTCCCCCAGCCGGATCTTCTTGGCGGTGCGGGCCAGGGTGCTCTCATTAACCACCGCCGCCCGCATCTTCGTCAATTCTCCTTCAGGCCGCTCCGGATAACTCAGGTAAAGGTACTCCGCTACCACGAAATCCAGAATGGCGTCACCCAGAAACTCCAGCCTTTGGTTGTTCTCCAGACCGGATTGTGGATTCTCAAACAAATACGAGGGGTGGGTTAAAGCAGTCGTGAACAAGCGATTGGGGGGCTCATCCAACTCCAACCGTTTTGCTAAACCTATTCCTGTAGGAATCCGCTGCAAAGTATCGGCATGATACTTATGACGTTTATTCCCCTGCAGATTATGCTTAGTTGTTTTTGCTGTACCCTGATGTTTTTTTTCCACCGCTCATACTCCTTACTCACCTAATAACGTTTTAATACAATTGTAGCATTATGTCCTCCAAAACCAAAGGTATTTGATAAGGCAACTTGAACTTCTTTTGGCCGGGGGGTATTGGGAACATAATCCAAATCGCATTCCGGGTCAGGTTCTCCATAGTTTATGGTGGGTGGAATCATGCTGTGCTTAATGGTTAAAGCGCAGGCGATGGCTTCGATAGCTCCTGCCGCTCCTAACAAATGACCGGTCATGGACTTGGTGGAGCTGATGGCCACCTTTGGCGCCGCTTCCCCGAAGAGGGCTTTAATCGCTGCGGTCTCCGCCGAGTCGTTGGCATTGGTTCCGGTGCCATGGGCGTTGATATAATCCACTTCTTCCGGCCGCACCTCAGCCCCTGCCAAGGCCATTTGCATGGATTGGATGGCTCCTGCTCCTCCCGGCGCCGGAGAGGTGATATGATAGGCGTCACAGGTGCTGCCATATCCGGAAAGCTCAGCGTAAATCCTGGCCTGCCGCTTTTGGGCATGCTCCAGGGATTCTAAAACCAGGATCCCCGCTCCTTCACCCATGACAAACCCCGACCTTCTGGCGTCGAAAGGACGGCAGGCTTCCCGGGGATTTTCCTTCTCCGTGGACATGGCTTTCATGGCACAAAAGCCCGCAAAAGCCAAAGGTACAATAGGTGCTTCCGTGCCGCCGCAAAGCACCACATCGGCATAGCCATGCTCGATAAGGCGCATGGCCTCACCGATGGCATTGGTAGCCGAGGCGCAGGCGGTGGCCACACTTAAGCTGGAGCCCTGAAGGCCGAATTCAAGAGAAATATGACCGGCAGCCATATTGGAGATCAGCATAGGAATAAAGAAGGGGCTGATTCTTCCCGGCCCTTTATTCATGAGGACTTCTTTCTGCTGTTCCAGGGTGGTGACCCCGCCTACTCCGGTTCCCACAATACAGCTGGCCCTTTCCTTATTGACCTGGTCCAGATTTAACCCGGAATCCTGGACGGCCATTTTAGCCGCAGCCATAGCCAACTGGGTAAAGCGATCCATATGGCGGCTTTCTTTACGATCCAGCCAATCCGTAGGCTCAAAATCCTTAATCTCCCCCGCTACTTTTGTGGGCATATCCCCCACATCAAAACGAGTGACAAAGTCTATCCCTGATTGTCCGGTAATTAAGCTGTTCCAGAATGTTTCCAGGTTACTCCCAACCGGGGATACCACACCCATTCCTGTAATAACCGCTCGTTGCTTTTCCATCTTTATCCTCCTTTAATCCCACTGTCAGTAAAGTAGCTCAATCCTTGTCTAGACCCGGAGTATTTGTTCACGAATATCTTCAAAGATCTCATGGACCGATAAAACTTTTTTGATGCGGGAATAATGAGCTCCTGAGAAGACAAGGCCTTCTTTCATATCCCCTTGCTGAGCCTTGATCAGACGCTCCATGATGCAAAAATTCCGCTCACAATGCTTGAGGCATTGGTCGCAGCCGATCCGCCGGACATTCTTCCCTGCCGCCAGGGCCTCGGTAAAGGGATTGCGGATGCCCCGCCCCGGCAGACCCACGGGGCTATGGACAATGACCATATCCTCTGCCTGAGCATCGAGGAGATGCTGCTTCCATTCCGGAGCGGCGCTGCTCTCGGTACTGAGGGCAAAACGGGTGCCCATTTGTACTCCGTCAGCCCCTAAGCGCAGAACCTCCGCCACATCTTGGCCATCCATGACTCCCCCCGCGCCAATAACGGGGATCTTCACAGCTTCCTTAACCTCAGGCAGAATCTCCCGCATGGGGCGCTCCGTCCCTAAATGTCCCCCCGCTTCATGTCCTTCCACAATCACCGCCGCCGCACCGAGCTTTTCGGATAAGCGGGCCAGCTTGGCGGAAGACACGATAGGCACCACAGGGATTCCCGCTTCCTGGCCCCAGGTAAACATATCTCTGGAAAAACCTGCCCCGGAAACCAGCAGGTCAATCTTTTCATCAAAGGCTGCTTTGACAAGCTGAGCAAACTCACGCACCGCAAACATGATGTTCACCCCGATAATCCCCTTGGTGCGCTTCCTGGCTTCTCTGATTTCCTGCTTTAATTCTTCAACGCTCAAACCACTTCCGGCAATCAAGCCGATTCCACCTTCCTCAGCAACAGCCGCTGCTAAAGGAGCCATGGATATTCTAACCGCCATTCCTCCTTGAATTACAGGCATCTTAGCTATATGATGGGCGATGCGGAGTTCTGGAATTTTCACTTAAGTTCCTCCATTCAAATCCAAAGCATTATGATACCGATATTTTCCACAGTGATGCTTCATTTCATTCTTATATATTAACCTTCTCAATGCCAGGGGCAAGGCTGTCGCCGGGACAGTAAATTAGGACCTGATACTAAAATCAGCTTCTGACTCACCCTTGGGAATTGGCAGGAAGAGAGCTTTAAAAGAAAGTCCCGCAGTATTCTACGGGACTCTCTATGTACTTAGGGGACCTTGAGTCTTATTGGTTTTCCTTGATGTAATTTACTGCATCACCGACATTACGAATTTTCTCTGCATCCTCATCGGGAATATCGAGATCAAATTCTTCTTCAAGAGCCATAATAAGTTCAACGATATCCAGAGAATCCGCATTCAGATCTGCGAAGGTGGTTTCTAATGTAATTTCATCTTCTTCTACCCCAAGTTGATCCACTACGATTGATTTCACTTTGTCAAAAACGCTCATGCTGCCTGTTCACCTCCTCTCAAGGTTCGCTGAAAAAATTACATAGCCATGCCGCCGTCTACGGCCAAGGTTTGCCCAGTGATGTAGGAAGCGGCCGGTGAAGCCAAAAAGACGACCGTCCTGGCTATATCTTCAGGCTGACCCATTCTGCCCAGCGGAATCTGGGTCATGACCTGCTCCCGGACCTCTTCTCCTAAGGATTCCGTCATATCTGTAGAAATATACCCCGGAGCCACCGCATTGACCCGGATGCCACGGGAGCCCAGCTCTTTGGCGATGGATTTGGTAAAGCCGATGATTCCCGCTTTGGCCGCCGCGTAATTCGCTTGTCCCGCATTGCCGGTAATACCGACCACAGAGGAGATATTGATAATAACTCCGGAGCGTTGCTTCATCATGGACTTGCTGACCGCCTTCGTGCATAAGAAAACCCCTTTGAGATTGGTATCCAGCACCGCATCCCAATCTGTTTCCTTCATCCGCAGCAGCAAGGTGTCACGGGTAATTCCGGCATTATTGACCAGAATATCGATCTTGCCATAGGTTTTAAGGGTGGTCTGAATCAGCCGTTCCACATCTTCACCTTGGCTGACATCAGCCTGAACTGCCAAAGCCTCTCCACCCGCTTCCTGAATCAGGCTCAGAGTCTCTTCCGCCTTTTCCCCATGTCCGGCATAGTTCACCACCACTTTAGCCCCTGCCCGAGCCAGTTCCAAGGCAATGGCACGTCCAATGCCGCGGCTTCCTCCTGTGACAATGGCGACGCTATTATTCAGCAACATTTTATCTACTCTCCTTTAAATATGCAAGTAGCTTTTCCTAAAGAAGAAGAATCTTCTACATTAATCAGGGTCACACCGGGGAGAATTTTCTTAACCAGTCCTGTTAAAACCTTCCCCGGGCCCAGCTCAATCAAGGTGTCAACCCCTTGCTCACCCAGATAGCGGATGGATTGCTCCCAAAGCACAGCCCCGCTGACTTGCCGCACCAGACTCTCCACAATCATGCTGCCTTCCCTGACTTCTTGCCCATCAATGTTGGCAATCACAGGAATACCGGGGTCCTGCCAAGCCACCGCTGCCAGCACCTGACGCAGCTCCTTGCCGGCTTCCGCCATCAAAGGAGAGTGAAAGGGACCGCTGACTGCCAAGGGCAGAGCCCGCTTCGCCCCAAGCTCTTTGGCATACTGACAAGCCATCTGCACCCCCTCGGTCTCGCCGGAGATCACGACCTGCCCCGGAGAGTTATAATTGGCCGTGCCAACAACCCAGCCGCTTTCTTCCTGTGCTTTGCGGCAGGCTTCCTCCACCTTGGCATTCTCCAAGCCGAGAATGGCAGCCATGGCACCCTGGCCCTCGGGAACAGCCGCCTGCATCAGTTCTCCCCGGCGGCGCACCACCCTTAAGGCTTCCTCAAGGGAAATACTCCCGGCCGCGGTATAGGCCGAATACTCACCCAGACTATGGCCGGCGAAATAATCGGGGCGAATCCCGGTCTCCTCCAGCCCCCGCCAAGCCGCCATACTGGTCAACAAAATGGCCGGCTGAGTATAGATGGTTTTTTTCAATTCCTCCTCTGGTCCTTCCAGGAGGATCCTTATAAATTCTTCCCCAAGAACACGCTGTCCAGTCGTCAGCACTTCCTGGCCCCAGCCGGTGGCAAAAAGTTCTTTACCCATGCCTACGTATTGGGAGCCCTGACCGGGGAAAATGCATGCTATTTTGGCCAAATCCGTTGCTCCTTTCCCCTATCTGCCGAAACGCTGACTGAGCCGGGCCAGCTCCCGCTCAGCCCCTTGCATCACATCCTGAATGATGGTCGCCGCCGGTTCGATCTTCTGGACCGCTCCGGCGATTTGCCCGGACATCACAGAGCCATTTTGGGTATCTCCTTCCACCATGGCCAGACGCAGTTTGCCTGCACCCATTTTTTCCAGGACTTCCGGATCGGTTCCCTCTTTCTCCAGCTGCTCGAACTCCCTGGTCAGTTTATTGCCCAGGCAGCGGACAGGATGGCCTGTGGAGCGTCCCGTCACCACGGTGTCCCGATCCTTGGCCTTAAGGATCATTTCTTTAACCTTAGGGGAAATGGTGCACTCTTCAGCACACATGAAGCGGGTTCCCATTTGCACGCCCTCGGCCCCTAAAGCCAGGGCTGCCACCATTCCCCGTCCATCATAAATCCCCCCGGCGGCAATCACAGGAATGCTTACCGCATCCACCACCTGAGGCACCAAAGGCAAGGTGCTGATTTCGCCGATATGGCCGCCGGATTCCATCCCTTCAGCGATCAGAGCGTCCACTCCGGCTTTTTCCAAACGTCTGGCCAAAGCCACCGAAGCCACTACCGGAATGATCTTCGTCCCCACCTCTTTGAGCATGGGGATGTATTTTCCCGGATTGCCCGCTCCCGTAGTAATGACGGGAACCCTTTCCTCCACAATCACTTGCATGACATCCTCGACAAAAGGAGACATGAGCATGACATTGACACCATAAGGCTTGTCGGTTACCTTTTTAATCTTATGAATTTCCTGGCGCAGCCAATCCGCCGGAGCCTGCCCGGCGCCGATAATGCCTAATCCTCCCGCTTCCGACACCGCCGCCGCCAGTTCACCGGTAGCAGTCCAAGCCATGCCTCCTTGAAAAACAGGATACTCAATGCCGATGAGATCACAAAGTCTCGTTTTAATCATTAACTAAACCCCTCTCTTGGACCACTTCACAACAGCGGCTCCCCAGGTTAAGCCTCCGCCAAAGCCCACCATGACCATAATGTCTCCATAGTTTAAACGGCCGCTCCGCGCTGCTTCATCCAGAGCCACCGGGATGGAAGCCGCCGACATATTCCCATAGCGGTCCAGGTTGACCACGACTTTCCCGGCATCAATCCCCAGCCGTTTGACTGCCGCATCCACAATGCGGGTGTTGGCCTGATGGGGAATCAGACAATCCACATCGCCAATCCCTAAACCTGCCTTGTCCAGAGCTTTTAAGGCAGTTTCACCCATGATGCGGACGGCAAATTTGAACACTTCACTGCCGGCCATCTGGATGGTGTGCATTTTTTTGGCCACGGTTTCTGCGGAAGCAGGGTGCATGGAGCCCCCTCCCGGCATGGTCAAAAGATTGCCCCCCGCACCATCCATACCCAGGTCATAACCCAGGAAGCCATAGCCCTCTTCCACCGGCTGCAGCACTGCCGCACCGGCCCCGTCTCCAAACAGGATGCAGGTCCCCCGATCTTCCCAGTTTAAGATCTTGCTTAAGGTTTCCCCGCCAATCACCAGGGCATTTTTATAGATACCGGAAGCAATAAATTGAGCGGCAGTTGCTACTCCGTACAAAAATCCCGTGCAGGCGGCCTGCAGATCAAAACCTGCCGCCTTTTTGGCTCCCAGACGTTCCGCCACCAGGCAAGCTGTCGCCGGAAACACAAAATCAGGAGTTATGGTGGCGACGATCACCAAGTCCAGCTCTTCCGGAACGAGTTTGGCGTCTGCTAAGGCTCGCACCGCCGCCTGGTAGCAAAGCTCGGATACCGGAGTCTCAGGCCCGGCAATATGCCGCTCCTTAATCCCCGTTCTGCTCACTATCCATTGATCATTGGTGTCCACCATCTGCTCCAGATCAAAATTCGTCAAGACCTTATCGGGTACATAGGAACCTGTGCCCACGATTCCAACACTAACCATGCTGCTTCCTTCTTTCTTAAGTACAGTAATCGATCACAGTCTACTCCTGTGCAGCGGTAAATCGCGGCAGCTCTTTTTTAATCTCCTCAATGAAACCGCTCTCCACACATTCTTTAGCGACGCGGATGGCATTAAATATGGCTTTCTCGTTGGAACTGCCATGGGAAATGATGCTGATGCCATTCACACCCAGCAGAGGCGCTCCCCCATATTCTGCATAATCCATCATTTTAGCGATTTCTTTCAAGCCGGGTTTAATGGCCAAAGCCCCCAGTTTGCGCAGGGGTGTGGCGGTTATCTTCTCTTTAATCAGTTGAAATAACGCTCCTGCCAGCCCTTCGGTGGTCTTGAGCACCACATTGCCTACAAAGCCTTCACAGACCACCACATCCGCCGCCTGACCATAAGGTATGGCCCGGCCTTCCACATTGCCGATAAAGTTCAAGGGAGCCTTCTGGAGAAGGGGATAGGTGGCCTGAGTCAGTTCATTGCCTTTGCTTTCTTCTGTACCAATATTTAAAAGCCCCACTTTGGGGTTTTGGATACCCAGGATGCTCTCGGCATAAATGCTTCCCATCATGGCATACTGGAGGAGATGTTCCGGTTTGGCATCGGGATTGGCTCCCACATCAAGGAGGAGCTTTCCTCCTTCTAAGGTGGGCAGCACGGTCACGATGGCCGGGCGGTCAATCCCTTTGATCCGGCCCAAACCAAGCAAGGAGGCAGCCATTTGGGCCCCTGTGCTTCCCGCGCTGACCAGGGCATCCGCTTCTCCTTCTTTCACCAAACGGGTGGCCACCACGATGGAGGAATCCTTTTTCCTGCGCACGGCCTGGGCCGGGTGCTCATCCATCTCCACCACCTCAGTGGCTTCTTTGATGCGCACCTTAGCCGGCAATTCACCCTGAGGCAGATATTCTTTGATGCGCTCCGGCTGCCCGACCAAAATGACCTCTATATCAAACTGTTCAATACTGCGCAGTGCTCCTTTGACGATCTCGGCCGGGGCATGATCCCCTCCCATGGCGTCTACAGCGATTCTCATCACATTAACTCCCCCTTCTTACACTTCCAAGGGCTTTTCCACGGCAAATACTACCCAAGTTCCGGTCAAAACAAGATCCTGGTTGACATGGGCTGTAATCTCCACCCAGTATTTATTCCCTTTGCGGCGCAGGACTTTTCCTTCAGCCAAGACCGTTTCTCCATAACGGACCGGACGCAGGAACTTCATATCTACGCTTCCTGTGACCACGATCTCCGCATCCACCAGGGCAATGGCCAAGGAATTGGCCTGAGCGAACAGATGATGTCCCCGGGTGACCCGTGCTTTGCTTAACACCATGGATTCTTCAATCTTGAGCAGGGTGGAGCCTGATTCCCCAATATGGAGGTCCCGGAGCTCCCCAACCAGCTCAGCCTCGCCTAAAGACTTCAAGGTGTCATAAGCTTCATGAGCCACAGCCTTGGTCCGTTCCCGCAGCTCAGGAATACTGAGTTCCGTCCGATCCAAACGAATGGTGGAGACGCTTACCCCAAAATGCCTGGCCAGCTCTTCATCTGTAGAAAATGGATTCTTGTCGATTTCCTCTCGTAACGCTTGATGGCGTTCATGTTTATGATGTCTTGTCATAATACCACCAACTTTGCTTATTTTACGACCTGGTACTAATATTATAGATCAGGATGATTCTGATGACAAGCAGTAACCCTTTAGGACTCAGGATACTCTAAAATTTAGAAGAAAACGACAGAGAATGCAAAAAAGCACAGTCAGACGACTATGCCTTAGTTGTATGCTTCTCATATTGTTATTTCAACGTAACCTGTACCTCTTTTCCAAGGGAGCGTGCAACCTTAAACAGAAAGTCCAATGATGGATTGTACGTTCCGCTTTCCAGACGGCTGATATTGGATTTCTGGGTACCAACCCGAAGCGCCAATTCTTCCTGGGTAATATTTTGACTGGTTCGCGCCTCAATGATTTGCGAAATAACATCATAGCGCGATTTCAGCTTTTCGTATTCTGCTTTGAATTCTTCGTCCTTCATTAAAAGTTCTTTCACTTCGGAAAACTCTGCACCTGCTTTACTCATTGTCACACCCTCCTTTTATAATTATGTTATCATATATGATAACGCCAATCAAAGAAAATAGCCAGGACAAACTTAAACAAAAAAAAGAAGCCCTTCCGGCTTCTTTCTCTTGACCTTATTCACCCATGGAAATAACTTCTTTGGCTTTATAATAACCGCAGCTTGGGCAAACATGATGAGGCATTTTTGGTTTATGGCATTGGGGGCATTCGATGTGGTTTGGTGCAGTTAACTTCCACATAGCCCGGCGTTTACGTACTCTGGATTTGGATTGGCGATGTTGAGCAACACCCATTGATTACACCCCCTTTAAACTTTCGAATGATCAATCTTCACGAGGCCAGTTGGCCAAGGCTGCAAAACGTGGATCAACCTTATCTTGGCTGCACGCACAAGAAGTTGCATTAAGATTCACACCGCAAACAGGACACAACCCTTGACACTCAGAAGAACAGATAAACCTCATGGGCAAGGCCAACACGATTTGCTCAAGAATGCGCTCGGTGAGTTCGATCTCATCCTTATGGAACACCAGCGCTGTCTCCAATTGCTCTTTTGTAGCTTGAGGAGCAAAAACCCATTCATCCTCATAATCCTGATGGATCTGATAGTGAAAAGGCTCGAGACAAAGACCGCACTGAGCTTTAAGCTCAGTCTCAATCGACCCATTAACAATCAAGGATTTTCCCGTGTTGTTCACCTGAAGTTGAACGTGTACAGGAGCGACAAAATCTACCCCCTCAAGTTCAGACTCAAAGGCCGAAAAATCTTCCTTTAAATCAAAATGAGCAGTTCCATTTTCATCACGGCGAATTTGAGCGACATTAATATGCACAATGACCACTCCAATACACAACCATTATTATAGTTTGCTGGATTTTCTTTGTCAAGGAAAACTCCTTAACCCTTCTGAATAATATCCAAAGTATCCAGGGCAATCATCAACTCTTCATTGGTAGGAATGACGAGGACCCGGCAGGTTGCCTCAGGAGCCGAAATATCAGCTTCCTTACCGCGGACCTTATTCTTTTCCAGATCCAGTTTGGCACCGAGGTATTGCAGGCCATCGACAACCGCTTCCCGCATCTCCGCAGAGTTTTCCCCTAAACCGGCTGTAAAGATAATGGCATCGGCACCGTTTAAAACGGCTGCATAGGAGCCGATATATTTTTTCACATCATGAGCAAACACATCGAGAGCCAAAGCGGCGCGATAGTTTCCTTGATCACGGGCTTGTTCGATATCTCTGAAGTCACTGCTCACTCCGGAAAGCCCCAGCACTCCGCATTTTTTATTGAGAAAATCATTGACTTCATCGGAAGACAGGTTTTCTTTTTGTTGAATGAAGGAGACAATGGCCGGATCCAAATCCCCGGAGCGGGTTCCCATCATTAAACCTTCCAAAGGGGTAAAGCCCATGGAGGTTTCAATGGATTTGCCATCTTTAATCGCCGTAATCGAGGAGCCATTGCCTAAATGACAACTGATCAGCTTCAATCCTTCAGCAGGACGATTGAGCATCTTAGCGGCCCGTTGACTCACATATTTATGCGAAGTCCCATGAAAACCATATTTACGGATTTTGTATTTCTCATAAAATTCATAGGGCAATCCATAAAGGTAGGCATGGGGCGGCATGGTCTGGTGAAAGGCAGTATCGAAAACAGCTACTTGAGCCACTCCCGGCATTAATTTTTGACAAGCCTCAATTCCGGCAATATTGGGGGGGTTGTGAAGAGGCGCTAATTCGATGCACTCTTCGATGGCTTGCATGACTTCATCCGTGATCAATACGGAACTGGCAAATTTCTCGCCGCCATGAACCACACGGTGACCCACCGAACCGATTTCCTCAAGGCTTTTCAATACGCCATATTCAGGATTCACTAAGGCATCCAGAACCAATTGGATAGCTATGGTATGATTAGGAATTTCCGCCGTAATAATTTCTTTTTCACCATCAGCCGGGCGGTGTGTCAGCACGGCGCCCGGAAGTCCGATCCGCTCCACTAAACCTTTGGCTATCGGTGTTTGTGTGTCCATATCCAATAATTGATATTTCAGCGAGGAACTTCCACAGTTAATCACAAGAATCTTCACTATTGATTACCCCCTATTTTTCTTTTCCACCCATTTTCTTTCTGTCTTTTGTCTCTTTTAAGCAAAGGTTCTTCTGCTTCATTTTGCCCCAAAAGCGACTTTTTCTTTAATACTTTTAAAAAATAACACAAAATTTCGTGTGAATCTCTTTTTCTGTCTCACACGATAAAACACCTTAATAAGTTTAACATAATTCGTTTGCATTTCAAGAGTCAATAGAAATTACGAACAATTTCAGAAAGTTGTGACTTTGCTGCAGTTCTTCCTAAGGCGATGGCCTCCTCCGCCAAATCAAATTGCAGGACTCCTATATGGCCCACTTCAGGCTGTATCAGTACATCAGCCTTTTCTTTCTGTGTGCAAAAAACCTCTTCTTCTAAGATCTCCAGAGCCTGCAGCATGACATCCATAGCCGTATTGAGCTTCGTGGAAAGCCCCTTTTTCACATCCACTGCCAATACTTTCTCTGCTCCCATATCCTTAGCCACTTGGATGGGCAGGCGGTTTTTGACAGCCCCATCTGCAAAAAGCCGTCCTTGATAGCGATAAGGTTTGAAGATGCCGGGAATGGAGATGCTGGCCCGCACGGCATGAGCCACACTGCCTTCCCGGAATACAACTCTTTCCCCTGTTTCCAGATCTGTGGCGACAACGGCTAAGGGAATCTTCAACTCGGCGAAGGTCAGATCCCTCGTCAAAAGGCGCATGGCCTCAAGGACTTTTTCCCCTTTGACCAGGCCATCCCGGGAGACGGCAAGATCCCAAAGCCTCTTGCTAAATCCCTGGTAAGTGATAAGCCGCTCCAAGCGGTAGAGATCCATCCCCGCTGCCCAAAGGGCACCAAATACGGCACCAATGCTGCACCCCACGATACAATCCACCTTGATGGATTCCTCTTCCAACACCTGTAAGAAACCCAGGTGGGCCAGCCCCCGTGCTCCCCCTGCTCCCAAAACCAAGCCTCTCTCCATCATCACAACCCCCTGTGATCAAAAATCCTTCTAAGGAGCCCCCTTTCTCCATATATATTTATGTGGAAGGGCGGGTGAGATATGGCTTCTATTCTTCGTGTTATCCCCTTTTTTCTTTTAGCCATAGGGATGTTCTATTACCCCCAGGAGGTGGTACGTTCGGCAGCCGACGGTCTGTCTTTGTGGTGGAATTACGTGGTTCCTGCCCTGCTGCCGTTCTTTATTCTTTCTGAGCTCCTTCTTGCCTCCGGCTTTGTTCATTTCCTAGGTGTACTGATGGAGCCTTTAATGCGTCCGGTATTCCGCTTACCCGGTCAGGCTTCCTTTGTGGTAGCCATGAGCCTCACCTCAGGGATTCCCATCGGAGCGATCCTTACCACACGGCTTTGCCAGGAAAATGCTCTCACCCAAACGGAAGGGGAGCGGCTCCTGACCTTTACCTGCAATCCCAGCCCAGGCTTCATGTTTGGAGCAGTGGCCTCCAGCATGCTCCTCAAGCCGGAATTAGGAATCGTCCTGGTGGGCTCCGTTTACTTAGGCAACATTTTAGTGGGGATACTTTTTCGCTTTTATGGGGGTCGGGGTACATCCTCCTCCCCTGCTCCCACCTCTCTCGGCCGGGCTTTTCAAGCGCTGAGAAAAGCTCAAAGTCAGGACTCGCGGCCTTTTGGCCAAATGTTCGGAGATGCGGTACGGCAAAGCGTTAACACCATCCTGGTGGTGGGAGGCTTTATTGTCTTCTTCTCCGTGCTGGTGAATATGCTGGAAACCTATCACATCACCGGTGGCATCGGCAGTCTGATTCACGGGCTGTCCGGCGGCTTGGTCAGCGGCCAGGAAGTCTCCGCGTTGGTGAACGGCACCTTGGAAGCAACCTTAGGCTGCCGTTCGATCATCGACTCTTTTTCCAGCCTTAATCTTACGATTGGGCTGCTTGCCGGGGTTTTGGGATGGGGAGGGCTATCCGCCTTTGCTCAGGTCGCCAGTTTTACCGGCTCTGCGAATTTACGCTTCCTGCCCTTTGTCATCGGCAGGATCCTGCACTCCATCTTTGCTTTCCTTTTAAGCCAGCTCTTCTTAACCCTGATTAAGATTCCTGTCTTTGACCTGCACCTCGCTCCCGGTCCCTTTGGGTTCATGGAGACCTGGCAGATGAGCTCCTGGATCTTCTGCGGGATAATGCTGTGTTTCCTGCTGCTCAGTCTGGGAGTCCGCGTCTTTTATTCATCGAAATAGCTTCATATTTTCATCATACCATACTTGTAACAAAATGCACATACTCTATTCTGAAAAAGGCCCGAAAGGCTCTCCATGATTTTGCTTTGGGCATTCACTCCTGAAGCAAAACCTGGGGCCATCTTTCGGGTCTAAGCAGTTAAGATGAAGAATAAGTTAATCAGGCTTCAGAAACAAGTGAGATAGCTCCACCGAAACCAGCGGGAATCAAGACTCTCCCTGCACCGGGTTTCCTTTATCGCCGGGCTTTTCCCTCTGATCCCGTTTAGCCAGACTCCGCAGTTCTTCCCGGTTGCGACGAACCGCCTGCAAGGTCTCGGCCACATTTTGCTCTACTTGGAGGAGCATTTCATCGGTGTACTGAATAGCACCCAGTTTGACCTCTTTAGCATAAGCCTGGGCCTGACGGGCAATATCCTCCGCATAGCCTTGAGCTTGCTTGACAACCTCGCTCTCTTCGGCCATTTTCTCTATATAAGTTTTTCCACGCTCCAGCAACCGTTCCGCTTCCGTATGGGCTTCGTCCATAATCTTTTGTCTTTCCGACAAGACCCATTTGGCATTCTGAAGCTCCTCAGGGAGAGCTGCTCTTATCCGGTCAAGCAAATCAAAAACCACATTATCATCCACTAATACTTTTCCGGTCATCGGTATCTTGGTTCCCCGATCCACGATTTCTTCTAATTCATCAAGCAAAGCCATAACATCATTTTCCAAGACTATCCTCTCCAATCTGTTCATTCCATTCTTTGCAAATACCAGATCTTTGTATCTCCATATTCCCCAGTTTTTTTAATTTCAAAGGGATCGTAACTCTCCAGGTTTTCATCCTTGGCTGTCTCGGCGATAATCACTCCTGAGTCAGTAAGCCGGCAAGGATCCGCCAGCAGCTTCAAGGATTTCTCCACCAAACCCTGATGGTAGGGTGGGTCAATAAAAATCAAATCAAAGCGCTCTTCTCTATGCTGTTCAAGATAAGCAAAGGCATCCATCCCTATGAGTCGGGCCTGTTCTACTCCCATATGGTCAATATTCTCACGAATAATTTGTTGCGCCGTCCGGCTTTTTTCAATAAGTACCGCTTCTTTCGCCCCCCGTGACAAAGCTTCCAGAGCTAAATTTCCCGTACCGGCAAACAAATCCAAAACCCGGGCACCTGGGGTCTTTTCCTGCAGCACATTGAAAATGGCACCTTTAATCTTGTCCGCTGTGGGCCGGGTGTTCATCCCGGGAACAGCTTTCAGACGCTGCCCGCGGTAATCTCCGGCAATAATCCGCATATTATCTCACGACCTTCGAGTGGGGTTATCCAGAAACTATCACTTTATATAATTAATTTCAGCATAAGTATAACACAATCTTCTAAATTCTTCCCTAAAAAATATTGAATAAAAGCATTTTTGCTGTAAATACTAAAACTGGTCGTCGAGATTTTTTAATCCGAGACCTTTCCCCCATCCAGTTCTTCCTTTCGTTTTCTCCTCTCTGGTCACTGGTCGCGAGGGCCAGTGATTTTTTTTCACCAGAGTTCCAACTATCGAATAGCTTAAGGAGGGTTATCTTTTGAAAAAAGCAGATCTATTCCGCAATTTTAATGTAACTATCGATCTGGCCGTTGAAGCCCATGAATTATTGAGGGGAGATGCAGACACCGAGGTACCTGGCGTCAGCATGGAAGAAGAAGACTTTGAACATGCTACAGTAACCACGATTAAAATTTTGAATGAACAAGGGGTTCAGGAAATGGGACGGCCCCAAGGTACTTATATCACCATCGATGTCCCGGAAGTTCATGATAACAATTATTTGATCCACCAGGAGATTACCAAAACTCTATCTGACAAACTTTCCGAGCTGATGAACTTGCCTGAAGACGCCAGCATCCTCTTGGTTGGATTAGGCAATTGGAATGCCACTCCTGATGCTTTGGGGCCTCAGGTCATTGACAAAAGCCTGGTCACTCGTCATTTATTTAATTATACACCTGCGGAGCTCCAGGGCAAACTGCGCAAGGTCAGCGCAATAGCTCCCGGAGTTCTCGGCATCACCGGCATCGAAACGGCGGAAATCATTCGCGGCATCGTGGAACATGTCAAGCCCGATCTGGTGATCGCTATCGATGCTTTGGCCGCAGGCTCTCTGGAACGGATCGGGACCAGCATTCAAATCTCCGATACGGGAATTTCACCGGGAGCCGGTGTAGGAAACCACCGCACGGGAATCAACGAAGAGACTTTAGGCTGCCGGGTCATTGCCATCGGTCTTCCTACGGTCATGAATGCCGCCATTATCGCCAATAATTGCCTGGAATCCCTCTTGGATGAATTAAAGAGCAGTCCGTCCCTTTACCGCCTATACAAGGAATTCAGTCCCAAAGTCTTTGAGCAGATTCTTAATAAGGCTCTATATCCTTATCACAACAATCTCATGGTCACACCGAAAGAAATCGATTCCCTGATTGAAACCACTGCCCGGATTATCGCCGGAGCCCTGGGCATGAGTCTCCATCCCGGTATCAGTGTGGAAGAGTATCAGATGTATATGCAATAACAAGAAGAGAGCGATGACTTCGCTCTCTTTTGTCTGAATCCGCAGATTAGGTATTGGGGAACTTCTTGTGCTTACGATTTGCGATGCCGATTTCCTGAGCCACTTCATACTTGAATTGCTCTAAAGCAGCACTGAGTACAGGTTGGTTCGTTTGCTTGGAATCTGCCATGCGTAAGCCCTCCTCTTTCTTTCCCTAATTTTTACGGCAGACCTGCATCGCTGCCTTTCATTCTTTTACTCCACTTCACTTTTATTATCGTCTAAGACGGTCATAAACATTCCCGACAATAGCTGGTGAAGTTGGAATTTAATGAAGGCCAATGTTTTCTAAAGAAAAAAACTGATCACATTCATGCCATACTCCGGGATAACGGTCAGGATGGGTGAGAACTTTTTGAGCCAATTGATAGGCTTGCTCTACGAGACGCCCATCCCGGGATAAGTCGGCCAGACGCAATTCCATCACCCCATGCTGTCTGGTCCCCAGCAATTCTCCGGCTCCCCGGATCTTTAAGTCTTCCTCGGCAATTTTAAAGCCATCCTGAGTCTCACAAAGGACTTCCAGGCGGCGGCTGTTTTTGGCATCGGACAAGAGGAAACAATAGGACTGCTCACTGCCCCTGCCCACTCTGCCCCTGAGCTGGTGCAACTGGGCCAGGCCAAAACGCTCCGCTCCCTCGATGACCATCACGGTGGCATTGGGGACATTGACTCCTACCTCCACCACCGTGGTGGAGACCAGGATATCCACCTCCCCTTTCTGGAAGGCGTCCATGATTTCTTCTTTTTGAACCCCTTTCATGCGGCCGTGGAGGAGGCTTACCCGACGGTTGGGGAACCGCTCCTGCAAGGATTGAAAACGCTCCGTGGCTGAAATCAGATCCACATTTTCCGATTCTTCCACCAGCGGGCAGACCACATAGATTTGCCGGCCTTTTTCCATCTGCTCTTCCATGAATTTTTCCAGGCTGGGCCGGCCCCGTTCAGTTAATTTACGCGTCATGATGGGCTTGCGGCCCTGAGGCATTTCATCCAAGGCGGAAAGCTGGAGATCGCCATAAAGAGTCAGGGCCAGGGTCCGGGGAATGGGAGTGGCAGTCAGGACCAGGACATGGGGGTTTTCCCCTTTGGTCTGGAGAGAGGTTCTCTGTTTGACCCCAAAACGATGCTGTTCATCGGTGATGGCTAATCCCAGGGAGTGAAACTGTACACTTTCCTGGATTAATGCATGGGTTCCGACGATGACATGGGCTTTTCCGTAGGCGATCTCGGTAAGAATCTTATCCCTTTCGCTTTTGGTCTGACTGCCCAAAAGGCAAACGACATGGAGCCCCAGGGGGTTAAAAGCGGCCGCCAGGGATTGGTAATGCTGCAAAGCCAGGATCTCGGTGGGAGCCATCATAGCCCCCTGATAGCCTGAGCCCACAGCCATCAGCAGAGCGGCCATAGCCACTGCGGTCTTGCCTGAGCCCACATCTCCCTGGACCAGACGGGCCATACCTTGAGTATTGGCCATATCCCGGAAGATTTCCTGAATCACCCGCTTTTGGGCCTGAGTCAGTTCAAAAGGCAGATTCGATAAAAACCGCTGAACCAGGCTCTCCCCGCTCTTAAGCTGAGGGCTGTTTTCCCTTTGTACTCCGGATCTTAAACGGGCAACAGACAATTGCAGAAAGAGCACTTCTTCAAAGACCAGGCGTTCACGGGCTTGACCCAAACTGTGGAAGGTCCGGGGAAAATGAATCTCTCGGTAGGCCTGGGCACGGGGGACCCATCCCTTTCCTTCCTCAGGAGGCAGAAACTCGGGAAACAGCTCGGGAGCCTGATCCAAAACTCCCTGCACAATAGTTCGTATCACTTTGGAGGAAAGACGGGCTGTTTCCGAGTAGACCGGCAGGATGGCTGCCGGCTGGGCTCCTCCTGCCTTTTGAATATCGGTGGCTTGGATTTCCGGCACCCGCTGCTGCCACCTGACCTTTCCCGTCACAATGACGGAGGTTCCTACGGGGTATTGCTTGAGGATATAGGTTTGGTTAAACCAGACTGCATAGACTAGGCGGCCATCCTGCTCGATGCTGAGCTTAACCACCTTCAGCTTCCCTCTGGCTATTTGTCCGGCCACTACTTTTCCAGCCACAGAGGCCAATTCTCCATCTTTAAGTTCGCCAATGGATTGCAGGCTTCTGTCCTCATAACGACGGGGAAAATAGAAGAAGAGATCCTTGACTGTATGTAAACCGATCTGAGCCAGAAGCTTCGCCCGTTCCGGTCCCACCCCTTTAAGGAACTGCAGGGAGCGGGATGGAGAAGACTTTAGGGCTCCTGCTTTTTTATGGGGGCCGGATTTTTCGGAGTCAGAGACAGGAGAACTATCCGCTGTCTGCGCTGTCTGAGATATCTGCGGCTGCAAAGGCTGCTGCGGTTGCTTAGATTTACCCGAACCGCTATATTCCATAATTACAGGCTCCAAGGAGCTATGAACCCGAGGTTCCTTTTCCGGCAAGGACCGGTTTCCCGGCTGGACAGGAGCCTGACCCTGGCTCCCCGGTTCCTGATGTGCTTCCAGCTCCTGATGCTCTTCGATAAAACGACGGAGATGGGCCAGAGCCTGGCGGCGCTGTAGAGGGCTCCAGTCTTTGTAATGGCCGGTAATATCCTTCAGTACCTTAAAGTCTTCATCCTTCTCCAATTGCTCCAGGCGGCTGAGAATCCCTTTTAAAAAGAGATGAAACCCGCCGATGACGCCTGTGTTGCAGCAGCCTTGCTTTTCTTCCGCAGCAATAGCTCGTTGGAGATGATTCAATACTATTTTTCCTTGGTTGCCGATCATAAGAATTCCGCCTGAATTCTCTGCCCGGTTGGGGTAATGGCTAATCCTCCCTGAGCCGTTTCCCGAAGCGAGCAGGGCATACTTTTGCCGATTTCGTTCATGGCATCAATGACTTCGTCTAAAGGAATCGCACTTGCTATCCCGGATAAAGCCATCTCCGCCGCCGCAAGAGCCACAGTGGCTGCGGTGGCATTGCGTTTGACACAGGGAACTTCCACAAGACCGGCTACAGGGTCACAAACCAACCCCAAAAAGGATTTCATCGCTATGGCTGCAGCATGGATACAAGCTTGGGGACTCCCACCTGCCAATTCCGCCGCTGCTGCCGCGGCCATTCCCGCAGCAGAGCCGATCTCAGCCTGGCACCCTCCTTCCGCTCCCGAGACATTGGCCCGATCGGCTATGATCATGCCGATTCCCGCAGCACAAAAGAGGGCGGTCATCATGTCTTCCTCAGAAGAGCCAAGGGCCTCCTCAGCAGTCAGCAATACCGCCGGCAGGACCCCACAGGACCCGGCCGTGGGAGCTGCCACGATTTTACCCATACTGGCGTTGACTTCTACCACGGCCAAAGCTCTGGCAATCGCTCCGCTGACCCGCTCCCCGATCAAGCTCTTCCCGGAACGGCGCAAAGTTTCTACTTTGAGGGCTTCTCCGCCCACCAATCCTGATAAGGATTTCCTTTCTCCCCTCAGTCCGCTTTGGACAGCTTCCCTCATCACCTGAAGATTGGCGGCCATTCTTTTTCTTAACTCATCCTGGCTTTTCTCTGCCTCTTCAGCCTGCTCCTTCAAGACGATTTCGCCAAGCCTTTTTCCTTTTTCTTCAGCCAGGGCCAGATAATCCATGGTGGAACGCATGAACTTCCCTCCTTATACACCTTTCGGTAATTATTAGTCTTCAATCCAAGGGTTCTATGGCCATAGCCTGATTCACTGCCGGAAGCTTTTTGATCAGGGCTAAGGCTGCCGGATCGATGGCTTGATCCGTCTCGATAATCATCAGCGCGTGAGCTCCTTTTTTCTCCCTGGAAACCCTCATCTGAGCGATATTGATTTGTGTGGCGGCGATCAGGGAGCTGACCTGAGCCACCACACCGGGCAGATCATTCTGCAGAACCACTAAAGTATGGTAATCCCCCATGATCTCTACCTTAAATTGATCAATGCCGCCAATGATGATGCGGCCTCCGCCGATGGAAGAACCTACTACTTCCACCTCTTGTCCTTCCTTAGCTTTCAACTTGATCTTGACGGTGTTGGGATGGACATCTCCCAAGTCCCCGCTTCTAAAGCTTATGGCGATTCCCTGCTCTTCGGCCATCGCCAGGGCTTGAGGAATCCTCTCGTCATCGGTATGCATTCCTAATAGTCCTGCCGCTAAAGCCAGATTCGTCCCGTGGCCTTTGCCCGTCTCGGCAAAGGAACCATGAAGAGTTAATACAGCTTCAACGATCTGCCCGCTGCATATCTTTCGGGCCATCGCCCCCAGCCGCACTGCTCCTGCGGTGTGTGAACTGGAAGGGCCGACCATAACCGGACCGATTAAATCAAAAACGGTACTCCGTCCCATAACATTCTCTCCTACTCATGGTCTCATCTATTGATTGTAAAAACCCCTCCGGATGGCTCCGGAGGGTATTGTTCATTGCCTATTATTCTACCCCGAAAATATAATAATACAGGGGTTGATTGCCGGGATAAAGCTCCAGTTCGATATGGGGGGCTTCTGCTTCAATCCACGCTCTGAGCTCTTGCGCTTGTTCTTCGGAAACATCTTCTCCGTAGAAAACGGTGAGCAGGTCATGTTCTTTCCAATTCATTTTGCCCAAGGTCTCCTGAGCAACCTGAAGGCGTTCTCTGCCTGTGACTTGGATAACATCCTCAATTAAACCCAGAATGTCCCCTTCTTTGATCTCTAAATCACCAAACTGAGAATCCCGGACGGCATAAGTAACTTCTCCCGATTTGATCAGGGACAGCCCTTCTTCCATCGTCCTGGCATTCTCCTCGGCATCGCCATAAGGATTGTAATTGACCAGGGCAGAAATACCCTGAGGGATAGATTTAGTAGGAATAATAAATACATTGCGATCCGTTACGATATCTTTAACCTGGCGGGCCGCCATGACGATATTGCCGTTGTTGGGCAAGATATAAACATTTTTAGCAGCAACCTTACGAACGGCTTCCACTAAGTTCTCGGTGCTGGGGTTCATAGTCTGGCCGCCAAAAATGACTTCATCCACGCCCAAGCTTTTAAAGACCTCGGCTATCCCTTCACCCATGGCTACGGCCACGATGCCGTGTTCTTTCTCTTCCCCCGCACCCGGCTCTTGCTCTTGACCGGCTTTTGACCGGCTTCCCTCCGGAATGTCTTCCATTTTTTGAGCATGGGCCATGGCTTCATTTTGAGCTAACATATTATGAATCGCTACCTCATGAAGAGATCCCCATTGAATAGCATAGTCCAAAATCTTCCCCGGATTCTTCACATGAACATGAATTTTTACTACTTCTTCTGTGCCCACAACCAAGAGTGAGTCTCCGCGGTCCGCTAAATCTTCACGGATTTTTTCAACCTGAAGGTTCTGGCCTTTAACTAAGAATTCCGTACAATAAGGAAATTCCAGATCCTCTACTGCAGTAATTCCCCGCACTGTTTGCGGTTCAACCTGCGACACAGGGAGAACGTTTTCTTCTTCAATCTCCTGGCCTTCCAGAGCTGCAATCCAACCGCTCAGTATAATGAGGAATCCTTGTCCTCCGGCGTCGACCACCCCGGCCTGCTTCAAGGTAGGAAGCATATCCGGTGTTTTTTCCAGGGTAAGCTGTCCGCGTCCATAGGCATCCTTCAGAACCTTCACAGGATCCGAGCCCTGCTTGGCACTGCTTTGCGCCCCTTTGGCCACTTCCCGGGCCACCGTGAGAATAGTCCCCTCCACAGGTCTCATAACGGCTTTATAGGCAGTGTCCACGCCCATCTGCAAGGCCTGGGCGATTTGCTGGCCGCCGGCTTCCTTATGCCCTTCCAGACCCTTGGCAATCCCCCGTAAAAGCTGCGATAAAATAACCCCGGAGTTCCCACGGGCTCCCATCAGAGAACCCATAGAGACGGCGGCGGCGACTTCAGCCACGGTCGCTCCCGAAGTTTTATCGGCATCCCTTACAGCCGATTGAATTGTAAAATTCATATTCGTTCCGGTATCGCCATCAGGTACGGGGAAAACATTCAATGCATCCACATCATGCTTCTTGCGTTCCAAGGCTCTCGCACCGGAGCGCATCATTTGTTTCCACTGTTGTCCTGTAATCATATTGCCTGTATCTCCATTCAAAATAATCCCCCTACTCTTCAGAACCTCGATCTATCACTGAACCAACCCGCCCTAAATATAGCCGGCGGGCGCCCAAGAGCGGTTAAGTCCAGTATGGACTCGACTAACCTTCAGTGGTCCCCCACTGAAAAGTTGGCTTCGTTCAATCCAAGACACGGACACCCTGGACATTGACATTGACCTGCGCTACCTTGAGACCGGTTAGATTTTCAGTGGTATAGCGAACCCGTTCGATGACATTGGCTGCTACTTCAGAAATCTTAACTCCATAACCGACAATAATATACAGATCAATAACCACCTGATTATCATCGATGGATACAACAACCCCACGGGCTAAATTTTCGCGGCCCAAGAGTTCGGAGAACTTATCCGAGGATTTTCGGGAAGCCATCCCGACAAGACCATAACATTCAACTGCGGCAGCACCTGCTATCGTCGCAATAACCTCTTCGGAGATGTCGATTTTCCCCAAATTATTATTAATCTCTTTACCCATATACAAGGACCTCCCTTTATCGGCATGTGTCCATATCGTCACTATTTTACCAAGTATTCATGAAATGTTCAAAGAAAATTATCCTAATATACAATTAATCTTATGTCTGAGGTTTAATTGTATGCAACTTGTACAAATTATGGATCTTTCTGGAGAAAATAAAGCCCGTAAAAAAGATTTAACCATCTTTCGCGGAAAAGGCCCGGAAAAACCTTGCCAACCCAGTAAACATTTGATAGAATACATAGGTATCATTTCCGGTGTAAAGGAGGTAAGAGCATGGCTAATGTATGTGCTATTTGCGGAAAAGGGGTTGCTTCAGGTATTCAGGTCAGCCACTCCCATATCCGGACAAAGCGGACTTGGAAACCTAACCTGCAAAGGGTTCACGCCATCGTCAACGGCACTCCGACCCGGATCAGTGTTTGCACCAGATGCTTACGTTCCGGTAAAGTTCAACGTGCAGTATAATGTCTCAATTCCATCACATAGAGTGTAACTTGGCTGGTATCGTTATGACGGTGCCAGTTTTAGTTTTTTAGAGCCTGGGGAAACCCGGGCTTTTTTCTTTGGCTTGCCCCTGGAAAAGAGCCGAAAGCGGGGGAGTCTCCAGGATTTTGATTTACACCGGTCGCTCCATAAGCTGCGCGGACAAAACTAACGCTCAAGCCCTCCGCTCCGAA
>VSSQ01000196.1_pt1 | contig 35895 bp, 26 predicted proteins | sample 4763081 | NCBI WGS metagenome assembly VSSQ01 (sample SAMN12137344, study PRJNA551015) | bioreactor metagenome | isolation source: SDC9 anaerobic chlorinated ethene degrading culture | place: USA: Knoxville, Tennesee | collected 2015-01-01
TGGTAGAACTCATTCAAGTTCTATAATTTTTGTTTGGCAGTACAGGTCACAAATAATCCGGATGCCGGATCGGTAAGCAAGTCTTTTCCACAATGTTCACATAACAATTCGGTTTTGGTAATAAATTCTTTCATATTCATTCTGATAATTCATTTGTTAAACTGCACAAAGATGGCCCAAATATTCCGATTCCGCAACTAATTACTTATCTAGCCTCCAAAACCCCGATAAATCAGCACGCTTAATATACTCTGAAACCGATTTCAGGCTTATACGCATTTTTGTACTAAATCTACATCGAGTTGATGAAGCTCTGCTTCTGTCGTTATTTTTCAGTCTAACATACAAACCAACAATAGAATTTGTACATCCTGTAAATAGAATCAGGATAAAACAGATTTTTGTGCAGATGTAAAGGGAATATATTTACTTTTTAATTGATTATTTCACCATTTTATGCGAATAGTTCTCCAATAAATGTATATTTGCTTTTGAATACATTGATTTTCTGGATTATAAATTGGTGATGCTTATTTTGTAAACGTGATTCTTGGTACTGAAGTAATGGTATTAAATAACAGAATAAAAATTCAGCGTATGAAAATTATGATTAAAACATGCCTCCTGCTATTGGTGGGATTTATCTGCTTTTCTTGTACAATATCGAGGCCTATTGCTGTAGTTCCATCGGATAATAACACTACGTACAAAGTGGATTATTTATTTGAACATGATGGCTGTAAAGTGTATCGTTTTTATGACATGGGTAATTATGTGTATTTTACAAACTGTACCGGTGAAGCGATCGCTATAGAAAACGATAGTACAGAGACAAGAATTATAAACACTACTAAAGTGAAGACCCCAACCATACGACAAACCTATTTTGAATGAGATATCATTCATAAAGTCAATTTTAGCTCATTAATGAATTAGATTTCATTCATTAATGAAGTTATAATTTATAGGATAGCAATAGGCAAAACATTGCTATCAATGTAATCATGATAAAACAAAATCACCCCCGGTTACACAACTAACTTGCGTGCCTGGGGGTGATTTATGTTATTACGTTAGGAACCTAGGTGGATCAGAACAGGCTCCAGGCTACGGTTAGGCCGGCCATTACAATGGCTACCATGCTCATAAGCTTGATAAGAATATTTAGACTTGGTCCGGAGGTGTCTTTAAATGGATCGCCTACGGTGTCGCCTACTACAGTGGCTTTGTGTACATCTCCGCCTTTACCGCCCAGGTTGCCTTCTTCTACATATTTCTTGGCATTGTCCCACGCGCCACCGGCATTAGCCATAAAGATAGCTAGTACAAAGCCGGAGCTTAGTCCACCGATAAGCAGTCCGATCACACCGGTTACCCCAAAGATAAGTCCGGTTACGATGGGTGCGATGATGGCCAGCAGGGAAGGGAATATCATCTCGTGCTGTGCGCCTTTGGTGGAGATCTCTACGCAGCGGGCATAATCGGGTTCGCCTTCGCCGGTAAGGATTCCTTTAATTTCGCGGAACTGACGGCGCACCTCTTCTACCATATGTCCGGCAGCGCGGCCCACGGCATTCATGGTGAGTCCGCAGAACAGGAAGGCCATCATGGAGCCTAGGAACATACCAGCCAGCACCTTGGGATTCATGAGTGTTACGTCGTAGTAGTACATAAAGTCGGTGAAGGTTGCTTTGTGGATGGGTATCTCGCGTCCGTCGGCAAAAGTGAGTACAGTCTGACCAATGCGGATAAGTCCTATCTTGATTTCTTCAATATAGGAGGCAAGCAAGGCCAGTCCGGTTAATGCAGCCGATCCGATGGCAAAGCCTTTTCCGGTGGCAGCGGTGGTGTTACCCAGTGAGTCAAGGGCATCGGTACGTTTACGCACCTCCTTACCCAATCCGCACATCTCGGCATTACCTCCGGCATTGTCTGCAATGGGTCCGTAGGCATCGGTAGCGAGGGTGATACCCAGCGTAGACAACATGCCGACTGCAGCAATACCGATACCGTAAAGCCCCATGGAAACGTTGGCAAAGTCGAAGCCTGAAGCAAACAGGTACGAGAGGATGATCCCCGTGGCAACGGCTGCAACGGGAATGGCTGTAGATATCATACCTAATCCGATACCCGAGATGATAACCGTAGCCGGACCGGTTTTACCGGCTTCCGAAATACGCTGGGTGGGACGGTAGGACTGGGATGTATAATATTCCGTAGACTGTCCGATAATGATACCAACCAGCAGACCGGTGATGACGGAACAGGCTACCCAGAACCAGTTTTCGAGCTGCAGCATATATAAGATACCGAAGGTGGAAATGGCAATCAGCACCGAGCTGAGATTGGTTCCCACGGCCAGCGAACGTAACAAATTCTTAATGGTGGCATTCTCATTGGTACGTACTGCAAAGATACCTAGGATAGAGAGCACAATGCCCACAGCAGCAATAAGCATCGGGGCGATTACCGCCTTGTATTGCATTTCCACATTGCCGGTGGCCACATAAGCTGCTGCACCCAAAGCGGCAGTAGCCAGGATAGAACCGCAGTAAGATTCGTACAAGTCGGCACCCATACCGGCAACGTCACCCACATTGTCTCCCACATTGTCGGCAATGGTAGCCGGGTTACGCGGGTCGTCTTCGGGGATACCGGCTTCCACCTTCCCTACCAGGTCGGCTCCCACATCGGCAGCTTTGGTATAGATACCACCACCCACACGGGCAAACAGGGCCTGGGTGGAGGCTCCCATACCGAAGGTAAGCATGGTGGTTGTGATGATGGAGAGTTTGTGCGTAGGGTCCATAGCTTCGGCAGGAATCACCGAATTAAGCAGAACGTACCAGAAAGAGATGTCCAGCAAGCCCAGACCAACAACCACGAGTCCCATTACAGCACCGCTGCGGAAGGCGATCTGCAACCCTTTGTTGAGTGATGTGCGGGCAGCATTTGCCGTTCTGGCAGAGGCATACGTCGCTGTTTTCATTCCTAAGAAACCGGCCAGTCCGGAAAAGAAACCTCCGGTAAGGAAGGCAACGGGTACCCACTCGTTCTGCACCCCGAAGCCAAAGGCCATAATAGCAAATAAAATAACAAGGACTACAAACACAGAAGCAACAACCTTGTATTGCTGCTTCAGATAAGACATTGCTCCTTCACGTACGTGAGATGCAATTTTCGCCATCATTTCAGTTCCTTCGCTTTCCTTCATCATCTGTTTGTAGAAGAAAAATGCCAAAGAAAGAGCCAACAGAGAGGCGATGGGCACAATCCAGAAAATAGGTGTTATCATTTCTACTAGAATTTAAGTTTAACACTGTAAATGTAGATAAAAAAGATTTTAACTAAACCTATTTTCCGGAGAAAAAATGATGCAAATTATAATTTACTTTTTCTGAGCCTTAATGAATTAGAGATTACCGATACGGAGCTGAAACTCATGGCGGCGGCGGCAATCATGGGTGAAAGCAGCAGACCGAATACGGGGTACAACACTCCGGCGGCAACAGGTATACCAAGGGCGTTGTAGAAGAAGGCAAAGAAGAGGTTCTGCTTTATATTCTTCATCACAAGCGCGCTTAGTTTCCGGGCCTTCACAATACCCATCAGGTCGCCTTTCAAAAGGGTGATTCCGGCACTTTCGATAGCTACATCGGTTCCGGTTCCCATGGCGATGCCGATGTTGGCCTGGGCCAGTGCGGGGGCGTCGTTGATGCCGTCGCCAGCCATGGCTACCACTTTACCCTGTGCCTGCAGCTGTTTGATATACGACAGCTTGTCTTCGGGCAGACAACCGGCCTTGAACGAATCGAGGTGCAAGGCATCGGCCACGGATTTGGCGGTATTGTGATTATCGCCGGTAAGCATCACCACCTCTACTCCCTCCGACTGCAACAGGCGGATGGCCTCCTTGCTGGTGCTTTTTACAGGGTCTGAGATGGAGATAAAGGCAGCCGACTGCCCCTCCATCGCGAAGTAGGATACGGTTTTACCCTGCAGCTGTTCCTCTTCCACCTTCTGTCTCCAGGTGTCGGGAACGGCTATTTGCATCGACTCCATCAGTACGGCATTGCCCAGAGCCAGGCGTTTGCCGTCTACCGTCCCCACCAGTCCCTTGCCTGTAAGGGATTCGAAACCGGTTACGGTTCCCGGCTGCAGGTTCTGCTCCTTTGCATAGGTTACGATGGCCTGGGCCAACGGGTGTTCGCTGTGACTGTTCAACGAGGCCATGTAATATACTAACTGCGCAGTATCGAAGCCGTCGAAAGCCACCACCTTTTCCACCGAGGGTTTACCCTGGGTAAGAGTGCCGGTCTTGTCCGTTATCAGCACATCCATACGGTTGAGCTTCTCCAGCGACTCGGCATTTTTGATAAGGACTCCCTGCTGGGCCCCTTTACCTACCCCAACCATTACGGCCATAGGCGTTGCCAGTCCCAAAGCACAGGGGCAGGCAATGATAAGTACCGCCAGGGCATTCACAAAGGCGTATACGTAGGAGGGCTGCGGACCGGCAACCGCCCATAAGATAAAGGTGATAACGGAGACGATGAACACAACCGGCACAAAGTATCCGGCTATCTTATCGGCAAGGTTCTGAATGGGTGCCCGTGAACGGCTGGCTGTACGTACCATCTCAATGATCTGTGAAAGCAGGGTTTCGGAGCCTACCTTTTCGGCCTGCATCAGGAAGGAACGGGTGCTGTTGATGGTACCGGCACTCACCCGGCTACCTGTGGATTTATCCACCGGAACAGGTTCGCCGGTAATCATGGACTCATCCACCACCGCCTGACCTTCGGTTATTATGCCATCCACCGGGATCTTCTCGCCTGGCTTCACCCGCAGGATATCGCCTTTCTTTATCTGATCCACCTGTATCACGGTGCCATCGGCCAGGGTAGCTTCCGTAGGCGCCAGTTTAAGCAGGGCCTTGATGGCGCTGGTAGTTTGCTTGTGTGCACGGGCTTCCAGCAACTGACCAAGTAACACCAGGGTGAGAATTACCGTGGTGGATTCGAAATAGAGGTGCACTGTTCCGCCGTGGCCGGTAAACTGATGGGGGAACAGGTCCGGCGCCAACAGTCCCACCAGACTGAAGATAAAGGCGGCTCCGGCACCCAGACCGATAAGGGTGAACATATTTAGATTCCAGCTTTTTACCGACACCCAGGCTCTTTGGAAGAACATCCATGCAGCATAGAACACCACCGGCAACGAAAGTGCAAACTGCAGCCAGTTGTTCAATGTATGAGGCAATACCGATGATACGGGTCTGCCCGGAAGCATATCGCCCATGGAGAGTACAAAGATGGGGATGGTAAAGAGTAAAGCGATCTTGAATTTCCTTTTTAAGGAGGTGTAGGAGCTGTCCTCCTCGTCGTCGCCAGCGGTAACAGCCGCCACCAGGTCCATGCCGCAGACTTTACAGCTGCCCGGCTCGTTGTACATTTTATCTCCCTCGCACTGCATGGGACAGTAATAGATACCTTCGCTGCTGCTGGAGACGGTCTTCACCGGATAGGTGTGTGAATGGGTATGTCCGCTGCAGCAGGCAGGGGGCATGCCGTTTTCGTCCAACTCAGTCTCCGACAGTTCATAATGTCCTATCTCGCGCAGGGCTTGTTGCAGTTGGGATAACTCAATCTCTTTATCGGCAGTCACTGTTGCCAGCGGCGGATCCAAAGTGACATTTACCGTTGCACCGTCCACCGTATTGAGGGCCTTCTCCACCCTTGTGCGGCAACCGTTGCAACTCATTCCTGTAACCAGATACGTATGTTTCATAATCTTCTCTTTTTATTGCAAATATCCGATGTAAAGAGGGAATCTGCGTTATACAATTATGGAAACGATTTGTATAGTTTCAGAGTTCGTCCAAAGGGCGGCGTTTATTTTCCTTGAGTTGTTTGTAGTGTGTAGGGGTCAGACCCGTAACCTGCTTAAACTGCTTGCTTACGTGGGAAACACTGCTGTAGTGCAACATATCGGCAATTTCGCTGAGTGACAGTTCGTCGTACACAAGCAACTCCTTCACCCGTTCTATTTTCTGGGCGATGTAGTAATGTTCGATGGTGGTATTCTCGATCTGAGCAAACAGGTTGCTGAGTGATGAATAGTCGGCCCGCAGTGCATCGGAAAGGTAATCGGACAGGTTGGACCTAAGTTCGTTGTTTTTCTGATAAACCAGCTCCGTAATAAGATTCTTTATCTTCTCGATGATACGGCTCCGCTTGTCGTCTATCAGCGAAAAGCCCAGCGCGGCAAGCCGTTTATTCAGGCTCACTTTCTCTGCATCAGTCAGCTCTCCTTCCAGCTCAACCTCGCCTAACCCTACGTGCAGAGGGTTGAAGCCGGCCTTTTCCAACTCCGACCGCACCACCATGATGCAGCGGTTGCAGACCATATTTCGTATATAAAGTTTCATATCATCCGGATTATAGCTAATAAACAGAAAGGAAGCCTTAACTGTTCAGCACCCTTTTGCCTCGAAGCACCAACTTATGTCCGTTTTCGGCATACCACACCCCGCCGATGATAAGCAACGCTCCTATAATTACGAACATCGTGATCTTTTCATCCAGCACTACGGCAGCCGTTAGCATGGTGATAAAAGGAAGCAGATAGATGTAATTATTGGTGGTTATCGGGCCCAGGTTCTTGATTGCCACACTCCACATTACGTAGCACAGCGAAGAGGCTATCACCCCCAGAAACAACAGATTGGCCGCAACTTCGGGTATCAGAAGGGTTTTGAGCGGTGCTCCGAAAGGCTGAAACAGGAAGTAAGGCGATAAGGTGAGCAGTCCGTACAGAAAGAGTTTACGGGTGATAAACAGCACGTTGTATCGTCCGCTGATGTGACGTATCAAGATGGAATAAACCGCCCAGCTGAATGCGGCTCCAAAGGTGAGCAGGTCGCCCAGCGGATTGAGCTTGAGGATAAAATTACCGTTAAACACCACCAGGGCAACTCCGGCAAGAGATAGGATGGATCCGGCAAGGATATAACGACTCAGCCGGACACCTTTCATAAACAGATGGGCCAGCATAGCCGTAAGCAACGGAACCGTGGCACAGATAAGTCCCACGTTGGTAGCCTGTGTGTACTCCAGCGCCGTATTTTCCAGAAGGAAGTACAACGTACCGCCAAAAAAGCCGATGGAAAGAAAAGAGAGTTCGTCTTTCACACTTTTAATACGGTGAGTGCGTGGATACAATATCCACAAAAAGAGGTAGGCTATTATAAAGCGGTACAGCATTATTTGTGCCGGTGTAAGACCGTAATGCAATAAGACTTTGGAAGACACCAGGGTTGTACCCCAGACTATAGATGTTACACCTGCCATGAGGTGCGACATTTTTATCTCTTTATTTATCATTGTTGAGGAACTTGCAGCTTCATATAATGCTACAAAAGTAGTTAAAACAACTTTACCTACAGCAGTTTTCCTTTAAATAAAAGAGAGGATACCCATCGTAAGACAGGTATCCTCCTTCGTGCTATCTGATTGTTAGCTAATCGTTATCTGATTGCTATTCGTTTAATCTGATTGTTATCCTATTGAGATCCGTTGCAATTCAATTGGCTTTTAATCCGATCTTTATCCGATTGTTAAAGCAATCAGGCCTTCTTCCATTCGGTTTCGATACCTTGCGAACGGATAAAATCCTGAAATTCTTTTAACATGGATGCGTTTTCGCGTACGTTACGTGGTGTGACTTTCTTATTCAGCGAATAAGATACCAGCATTCCCACTGCCTCGCCGATACTCCATTCTACCGGATGCAGACGAAAACAACCGTTGGTTATATGGGTCGTACCGATATTTTTGTTGGCCGGAAGCAAGTTCTTCATGCGAACCGGGATAAGTGATCCTAAAGGTATCTGGAAAGGCAACGAACCGAAATCGAGGTAGTTCTCTCCATCGCTGCTGGGGTGAAGATCGATGTGGTAATACCCTACCCCTACGCTGTCGTAGAAAGGTGCAGACGTGAGTCCGGTAGTCTGCCCCGTAACCTTAGCACGGTTTTCGGCACCTACGTGTTCTTCCAACACGGTAAACAAAGCCTTGATACGTCTTGCTTCGCGAATATAGGGATACTTTGCCAGTCCGTCGTCCGTACCCATTATATCCTTACGCAATCGTACGCCCGGCCAACCCTTGCCCCCATCGGGACGCGGAGCCTCGGTCTGCAGCCAGTATAACAGCGAAAGACTCTGCTGTTTGGCTCTGTACACATGTTTGTTGAACACCTCTTCGCTTACGTCTACAATATCACCCAGTACATAATCGTTCTGCGGCCAGTTAACAATGGTTATGTCTCCTTTGTAGAAGCCCGGAACAAAATTCTCACGGTTTATTATCTTGCGGTAGTTCCATAAATTCAACATACTGCCCATCTGTCGACCGTCAGGGTGGAAACCCAGCTCTTTAGGTTTCAGCGTACGCGGATCCGAATAGTGCAACCCTATCATCTTACCAGACCATGGAATTCTCATCTTGGGAACAAACTCCTTCCAGAAGTCGTATTCGGCCGGCTTTTTGATGGTCCAATCTTCTCCCGGTGCATAGTCTATGGCAAAACACATGGTAAACGCCTGGTTATTCTTGGGATTTGCCTTGTCCGGAGCATGCAGCTCGTTGGTCTGTGCCTTCGATTCGGTACCTGTAACGTACTCGGTACCCGTAAGTGGCAGCAGGTCGCCCAACTCGGTGGCATCCACAAAATAGGATCCGGAAAGTGTTACGGTCTGCTTGTTGCGGAGGTTCTTCACATTTACGGAACGCACCTCATCCTTTTCCACAGCAGCATTCACTACTTTGTGCTCCGTAAGCAGAACCAGCTTCTGCGCACTTATATAAGGTGCCATCATCTCCATAAGTACGCTTACTGCCACCTGGGGTTCGTGACAGAGCTTAGACACAGATCCGGAACCCGGATTGAGGTACTGAACAGCCTTAGCCTGTTCTGTGAGCGGATAGTTCTTTTTATAATACGCACGGATGGCTGTTCTGAAGTCGCGGTAAAGCTGAGGGGCGCCATGTGTTTCAATCCACATGTGCTCGTCGGGTGGAACGCCCTGTTGCGTAAGCTGTCCGCCTACCCAATCGGTCTCTTCGGTAAGCACTACCGTAAGGTTGTTGCGTAAAGCCGAAAAAGCAGCAGCACAACCTCCCAGACCGGCACCTATTATCACTACATCGGCAGTAAGCTTCTGGTCCGACTCCTCTCGTTTAATACGTTTTGTCTGTTGATTCTCCGGAACAGAAAACCCCATCAAAGAAGATGTGGCAAGTACTCCTCCTCCCATGGTAAGACGTTCAATAAAATTTCTACGATCCATATTAATTATTTTAAATCATAAGGAAAACAAATTAAATCCGACAAAGCATCGTTTTGTCAGTCATATAATAATAGGATCAAATAGGGGAGAAATTCTTTATAATATCCGTATCACGTGCCCCCATGAAAGAGAGTAAGGCGTACGGCTAGGTTTCGGCAACAAACATAGGGTATAAATTTGAAAAAAACAAATAATCGGTATTTTTAATTTACACTTCTTTTATAAATACCGAAGCTGGTGGTTATTGGAAGCACCTCTTTTAAACAGAAACACTTTTAACACAATTACTCTTCTAAGAATAACCGAGCTATCCGTTAGAAGCTCTTCTTTTTATCCTTAAAGTATACATGACATTATTGTAAGTTTCTTCAATAGAATTTGGATGCTAATCATTAGAGGTACTACTTGTGTTACTTAATTTATATTATTAAGCCACTAAAAAAGCTCTAGCTATAGATCTGAATCCCATTTTAATCTTTAAATCACAAGTGTTATGTAACAATTAAACGATTTAAAATTAAGTACGTTATACAAACATCACTACAGGTTTTCAGTATTCTAAAAAATACAAGCACATCAGAAGCTCTTCTTTTCATCTTTGAATATTACGTGTTCTAAAAGCAGGACGGTGAGGGTTCCCATTACAAATCCATTCCCAAGAATAGGTCTGATAAGCGGAGGTAATTCTGCAAGAGCCTGCTCGGGTGCAAAGGAGATCACAAGGGCAACCATGAGCGGAAAACCGATAATCAGACCGCTGTTAAAGGAAGAAACCGATTTCTCGCGGGCCATCATCTGTAGGGCAGCCGTAAGCTGCGAACCCATAAGGTACAACAAAATGGTTCCCAGAATAACCTCCGGAATAGCACTGATAAAAACCAGCCACGAAGGCATGAAGGCTATCATGATTAGTCCCACTCCGGCAGGGATCAGTGGAAACCTGGAGGCACAACCGGTGGCTGCTATTACACCGGGACTTAAGGAGTAGTCCACCGGACCGATTACTCCGAGCAATCCCGATAGTGAATTAAATAGTCCTGTTACCGAAATACCTCGCCTGCTCCGTTCGTTCAGCTTGTCGGCTTTGATCTGTTGTCCAACCGATTGAATGGAGCCCAGTTCATTTACAATCAGCGCCATATAGCAGAACAGAAAAGAGAGCAACACCCCGCCGTCAAGCTGGAAGGTAAAATCAAGCCAATCGGCCGAAAACGCAGACACAGAGCCGATCTCCGCAGGAAACAGCGGACCTTTTACCAGGAAACAGACCACCGTACCGACAACCAATCCCATAAAAACCACCATCGACCGCCACATTCCCGGAAGCCGGTTGTTAAGGTAGATCATAACCAGCGAAAGCGAAAGGGCCAATATAAAATTGAAAAGCACATCGGTTGTGCGGCCAAACAACATGCGTACGATGACGGGCGACAAGGTGAAGGCGATCAATGCAAGGATAACAGCCACAATACGGAGAGTGAAAACCGACTGAACTTTATCGAACATCCCACTTATACCCAAACCAAACAACAAAGCACCTCCCAATACGATGGCTGTATTTACGGCATCGGCATGAGCTGCAGTAGCCGAGACAATCCCCACCAACAACACCGAAGCCGGTCCCATCACCAAAGGCAGACGATGCCCCCACAGCATCTGGATAATAAGTCCCCCTCCCACTGTGGCAACTAATTTTTGGATGTAAAGAATCTGCTGGGCTGCCCCCTCCTGATTCATCGAGGCAGTTACTGCACCTAATATAATGATGGATGGAATGGATATCACTAACCACTGCAAACCGTACAGCAGCAAGGGAAATAAAGGCATCCTGTCGTTCAATCCGTAGCTCATACACGTTCGTTTCGTAAATTTACAAGGCTAAAGATAACGAATTTCCCTAATCAGTATCATTATTTTAATTTATCTTTACCGGCAAACTTTTAAACATACCGATATGTATATGAAAAAAACGACACTCTTTTTGTTGGGCATACTCTTTTCTCTGGGTATATCTGCACAAACTCCCTTCTATTTTATTCAACTTACCGACCCTCAGTTCGGGATGATCGACAAAAACGCTTCATTTGATAAGGAGACTGCCTTGATGGAAAAGGCTGTTAAACAAATAAACAAACTCAATCCGGGCTTTGTAGTTGTGACGGGCGATTTGGTAAATGATGGAAACAACGCCGATCAAATAAAAGAATTTAAACGCATCCTTGCCACTCTGCGCAAAGACATTCCCGTATACCTGACTCCCGGAAACCATGATGTTGGTCAGCAGCCAACCTCCGCCTCTCTTGCCGGTTACATAGACACCTACGGTTACGATTGTTTCTCGTTCCAGATGAACGGCACCTGCTTTATAGGCATCAACACCCAGATTATCTGGGCAGACGTAAAAGATGCAGAACAATCCCAACTTGTGTGGCTTACCAAAGTATTGGAGAACTCACAAAAATGCACCCACCGCATATTGTTTGGTCACCATCCTGTTTTTGTGCACTCGGCAGATGAAGCCGATAAGTACGATAACTTCCCGTTGGCTAAACGCAACGATTACCTAAATCTGTTCAACCGGTTCAATGTAAGCGACCAGTTTGCCGGCCACCTTCACTATAACTCCAGTGGTCAATACGGTAACTTCCGTATAACCGGCACCAGTACTGTGGGGATGCAGATTGGGAAGGAGAAATCCGGATTGCGTATTGTGAAGGTGTATCCCGACAAGATAGAATCCACTTACTATCCGCTGGACGAAGTTCCTGCTATTGTGGAGCTGTAGTTTTATTATAACTATAGGTTGTTACGATGATTCCCGGCTAAGCATCCTAAAACCCTAACGCACGCAAAATACATCAAAATAGATACCGAAATGCAATTTTTGGTATCTATTTTACATTAATACTTGCATATGTATTTGCTTTCTTCTATTTTTACAAATCAACAATCACTCTAATATTAAACAGATGAGCTTTAAATTTGCCGTTCCTTTATATGCTAAGATATTGATTGGGATGCTGGCTGGTGTACTGATAGGCATCGCAGCTCTCACATTTCAGCAAACCGGATTCGTAAATAACTGGGTACGTCCGTGGGGACAAGTATTTATCCGTTTGCTGCAACTCATTGCCGTTCCTCTGGTATTTGTTTCGCTGGTTAAAGGAGTGATTGGATTGTCGGATATCGGTAAATTCTCTCGCATCGGTATCCGCACGATTATTCTCTACCTACTCACTACTGCCTTTGCTGTAACCGTAGGTATGTCGCTGGGACTCGTTGTGCGTCCGGGACAGTTCGTTGACCGCCAAACGGTTGTTTCCATGCAGGAGAATTACAAATCTGTTGTGGAACAGAAAAAGGCCGAAGCAGACACAATGAAGAACAGCGGTCCCCTTTCCTTCCTCGAGGAGGTGGTTCCGGATAACTTCGTGGCTGCAACTAGCGACAATAGAAAGATGCTGCAGGTAATCTTCTTCGCTGTTCTTTTCGGAATAGCTGCCCTGTGCATCGAAAGAGCAAAAATTGCCCCGGTTGAACAACTCTTCGATTCGCTGTATCATATTCTATTGAAGGTAATCGACTTTGTGATTATGTTCGCTCCCTATGGAGTTACGGCTCTTATGGCAGGACTGGTTATCGATTTTTCGGGAAACCTCAGTATGTTCGGGGCGTTGGCGGTTTATGCAATAACCGTAGTAGGCGGACTCCTATTTCTGCTTGGTGTGTTCTACCCCACACTTATCTCTCTGTTTACCAAAATGAAGCCCAATTTCTTTATCAAGACGATGTATCCGGTGCAGCTGTTTGCCTTTACAACCAGTTCGAGTGCCGCTACGTTGCCGCTCAATTTGGAGACTACCGAAAACAAGTTGGGTGTTTCTAACGAGGTTACCTCTTTTGTACTTCCGGTGGGCGCTACTGTAAACATGGACGGAACAAGCTGCTACCAGGCAATAGCCGTTCTGTTTATCGCCCAGGTGATAGGCATAGACCTTACGCTTATGCAGCTGTTTACAATTCTGTTGATGACGATCATCTCTTCCATCGGAACACCCAGCATTCCGGGTGGCAGCTATGTTATCCTTACCATGGTGCTGGCATCGGTGGGTATTCCTCCCGAAGGGTTGGCTCTGATTCTGGGTATTGACAGACCGCTGGACATGCTCCGCACGGCAGTAAACGTAACCGGAGATGCTACTGTTGCAGCCATTGTAGACACCCAGAATAACAAACAACTTTCATAATGAAGGAAGAAAGAGCCTGATCCGGAACTATTACTGCCCCGGATTTGTTGCTTTACAAACACAAATGCCGTACAGAATGAAAACAAATATAGCCGATATACGCAGAGATTACACCAAAGGTGGACTGCGAAGAAGGGATTTGAACGAAAATCCATTGGATCAGTTCCGTAAATGGCTGGACGAAGCCATCTCCTCTAAAGTAGACGAACCCACAGCCGTGTTGATTGGCACCGTATCTCCTGAAGGAAGGCCCTCCACCCGTTGTGTGCTGCTTAAAGAGTTGCGCGACGGACAGTTTGTATTCTATACCAACTACGAAAGTCGTAAAGGGAGTCACCTGGCCAATAATCCATACATCTCCCTAACCTTTCTATGGCATCAGCTGGAGAGACAGGTTCATGTAGAAGGCATTGCCCAGAAGGTTTCACCACAGGAGTCGGACGCCTACTTCAGGACTCGCCCTTATAAGAGCCGGATTGGAGCCCGTGTATCGCCTCAAAGTCATCCTATACCCAACCGGGGTGTAATAGTAAAATCGTTTATGCAGGAGTCACTGCGCTATATCGGTCGCGAAGTTGAAAGACCTTCCAACTGGGGTGGTTATGCCGTAACGCCGCACCGAATTGAATTCTGGCAAGGTCGCGAAAGCCGCCTCCACGACCGGTTCCTTTATACTCTGCAAGCAGACAATACATGGACCATAGAACGACTTGCACCATAACAAGACAAATACAATTAAAAAGATTATTATACAGGTTAAAACCTGTCCTGCTAAAGGTTGATTACTCAAAATCAATCTTTAGCAGCATATAGAGCAAACTATCCTGACAAATAACATCTTATCTATCTAAAAAACACAACACAACCATCCCATTGATTAAAACGAATCTGTTTCAAAAAATATTTAAATAATTTTGTGTATTTCTTTAAAATTATTTGCACATTTGTCCTATTAATTACCGTTTAAAACCGTTAATCGGAGTTCTCTATTCTTTTTTTTGATCATTTACGAGTGTAAACGCTATGTGGATTTATTTAATTATTACTGTGTTGCTTTTAGTTGCAGAGCTTATTTATTTTAAAATAGCAGATCAACTGAAGCTGGTAGTACGTCCGGAACAAAAGAATTTTCAGCAACGTACCACCTGGCGCGGAGGGGGTGTGATATTTTATATGGCTGCTCTTATTTACTGTATATGGTATGGCTTTCCTTACCCTTGGTTCTTTGCAGGTTTGACTGTTGCAGCTATTACAGGATTTGCCAACGATATGCATCCTCTTAAGGACTGGAAGCGTAAGCTACTCATTTCATGCGGATTACTCCTCATGTTTATGGAATTAGGTCTATTTACTGACTATCCGCTGTGGTATATAATACCGGCTTTAGTTGTATGTGTTGCAGTTATAAATTCGTATCGTAACATGAATAAAATAAACGGTATCACCGGAGCCTACAGCTTTGTTGTTATTATAATTCTGGCCTATCTGAACCAAAAATTCACCCCATTTACTGATCAACGTTTCCTGTATATTATTTTACTATCTATTATTATCTTTAGTTTCTTTAATTTCAGATATAAAGCGGTTAGTTTCTCCGGAATGGTGGGCTCTGCATCCATTGGTCTTATCGTACTGTTTCTGGTTGGTAAATTGATTTTGGCAACTCAGGATATAAGCCATCTGGTGCTACTGCTCGTATACGGAATGGATACTCTTTTATCTGCCATTCATGGATTGATAAGGCATCGGGAAAAGGGTTGTCCCCATTTTCAGTACGTGTACCAGATCATTGTTTACAAGCTGAATTTTCCACAAATCTTTGTATCGGCAATCTATGCTGCTGCACAAGCTATCATATTTGCCGGTTATGAACTGTTTTATCCCTACCGATGGTGGTATCTGGGTCTTGTAATTCTATTGCTTACAGTTGCTTATATTATGTTTATCCGCAAACATTGCAATCTGATTCATCATACACATAAATAAAAAGAGGCACCTTGTTGAAGTGCCTCTTTTTATTTATTGATGAAATTTATGCATTATAAATCAGGAAGACTGTATAGGCTACATAACATAATACAAAGAAAGCTCCTTCGGGCCGGTTAATGGTGCGCTTGGCAAAAAAGAGTCCGAAGAACCACATCAGGATACTTGCACCTACAAGCACCAACAGATCGATGTTAGTGATACCTAAAATATTCATGGGTGTGATTGTAGCACTGCAACCCAATATAAAGAATATATTAAACAGATTGCTCCCAATCACATTTCCTATTGCAATTTCTGGATTCTTCTTTAGTGCAGCTACAATTGAAGTGGCCAGTTCTGGCAACGAAGTACCTCCGGCCACCAGGGTAAGACCAATTACAGACTCACTCACCCCCAATGAACGGGCAATGTTTATGGCTCCATCTACAAAAAGCTGACCGCCATAGACCAACCCACACAATCCACCGATTATAAATAATACAGATTTAAGCATGGGCATCTGCTTTATGTTATTCTCCTCGTCGGTTGCCTGAGATTTACCATCCAGCGCTATGGCAAAAGTATAAGACAGGAAAATCAGGAAAAAACAGAGCAATAGTATCCCGTCCGTTGTACTTAAGATGTTGGAAGTGCCCTTATCAAGCAGTACATCATTTGCAATCACCAGCAGCACTACAGACGACAATATGCAAAGGGGTATCTCTTTCCGAAGTGTGTTGCGCGTTATTACGATAGGTGCCACCAGGGAAGTACAACCAACGATAAACAGAATATTAAAGATATTGCTTCCCACCACGTTCCCGATCGCAATGTCCGAACTTCCTTTTATTGCAGACGATACGCTGACCGTTAGCTCGGGTGTGGAAGTTCCAAAGGCAACAATGGTAAGACCAATTACAATGGAGGGAATGTTGAACCGCTTGGCAATGGAAGCAGCCCCATCTGTTAGTCCGTTTGCCCCAAGTAGAATAAGGAGTAATCCTCCGATAAGTAGTAGTATATCCATAAACTTTTCAAATTTTGTACAAATATATAGAAAGTTCAGATAATAATTTGTTTTTGCCGATTGAACATTACTGGTAAATCGTTGGCCGACAATAAATATATATTATTTTTGTAGTTCACATAATACACCTATTTAATCGTATGCAAAAGAACTACCGGATTTTAATCATTTTATTCGCAGCAATCACTGGAACCCTGTTTTTTCAAAGCTGCAGCAAAGACGATAACCCTATCGACGAACCCGAAAAAGAAGTTGTACCCAAAGAGACTCAAAAAGTGACGCAGTTTGCAATCGATGTACTGCAGGATGTATACCTGTGGAGCTCTACAATCAAATCAGTAGATGTTACTAAAATAAAGGATCCGGTAGCTATGGTGGACAGTATCCGGTACTCGGCCGACCGATGGACTTCCCTTACCGATGATGCAAAGGGTCTTACAGATAGCTTTGCAGGCGAAGGTACCTCTTACGGATATTCTCTGGGAGTCTATCTTTTCTCAAATACATCCAATCAATGCTTTGCGGTGGTACAGTTCGTATATCCGGGTACACCTGCCGAAAAAGCAGGAATGAAAAGAGGCGACTTGATTTTACAAATGAATGGAACCGACATAACCACAAGTAATTATTATGATTTGTTCTATTCTTCGTCGGTCACCCTCGGGATGGCCGCATTAAACGGGAATGTAATTAGTCTGAATAATAAAACCATATCGCTTACGGCCGTCTCCATGTATCAGGAACCGGTCAATACTTACAAGGTGATTAACAAAGGAAGCAGTAAGATAGGTTATCTCTTTTATACGGATTACACCCTTAAATCCCACGAAAAGCTGCTGGAAGTATTGCAGTCTTTTAAAGCCTCCGGGGTTACGGATGTGATTTTAGACCTGCGTTATAATCTGGGTGGATATTCCCTCACCTCGCAGATATTGAGCAGTATGCTTGCTCCGGCTTCGGTTGTGTCGGGAAAACAGATATTCCTGAAACAAATCTGGAACGATGACTATACGGCTTATTGGAAAAAACAGGGTGAAGATCTGGATGAATACTTTTCCTACACCTATAACTACGAAGATGAAGATAGTAAAAAGGTCAGTCTTTCAGTAGAAAGTGCCAACCTGAACCTTAGCCGCTTGTTCGTACTGGCATCGGAAAATACAGCATCAGCCTCCGAATCCACCATAACAGGACTTTCACCGTATATGGATGTGACTATCATAGGCGATAGTACTGCCGGAAAGTACTGCGGCGGTATTGTATTCACTCCGGATGATATATACGAAACTCCGGATGCCGCACTAAAGAATTGGGGCATTTACACCATGGTGTACCGGTATGCCGACAAAAACGGAAATACGGCCTGTATGCCGGACGGCTTTAAACCGGATTATGAAGTGGCGGACGATCCATTCGACAGATACGCTATGGGCGACGAAGCCGAGCCTCTGCTAGCCAAAGCTATTCAGCTCATCACCGGCGAATCGGTTACCACCAAGGCTGCTGTAAGTCTGTTCAGACCTAAATCGGTAGACAAAGCCATCAGTAGGAAGGGAGCTCTCAACAATAAGCTGATTGAGCTTCCGGGCAGATACAAACTCAATAAGGAGAATCAGTCTTCGGCCAGATAATAAACATCTGCTGATGCCTTGCCCCGGGTGCCCATTGCGTAAATAAGACGATTGTTGTACATTTGTGCAATCATGTTGATCCATATTACACATACGTCCATTCTGAATCTGAAAAGAATGGATCAAACGTCAATTTACATACAATGAAAAGATTAAAATTAATTTTTATGGGGTTATATGCTGCAGCACTTTCAGCATTGGGGCAAAGTCCGGCTTCGCAAGTGCTTCATCTGGATAAAGGGTGGAGCTTCTCTGAAGGGGGAAAAGACAAGTGGCAAGAGGCAACTGTGCCAGGTACGGTGCATCAGGACTTATTACGTCTGAAGCTTCTGCCCGATCCTTTTTTCGGGACTAACGAACAGCAGGTTCAGTGGGTGGAAGACAAAGACTGGGAGTATCGCACCTCCTTCACCCTTACGCAGGAGCAGGTTGACCATAGCGGTGCCTTGCTCGAATTTAAAGGGCTGGATACCTATGCAGATGTGTATCTGAACGGGGCTCTTATCCTGAAAGCCGAAAATATGTTTGTAGGCTACGAAGTACCGGTGAAAGAGGTGCTCCGTGCAGGCGAAAACAGATTGAATATTTACTTCTATTCGCCCATAAACAAGACGCTCCCTCAATGGGACAGCAACGGGTTCGATTATCCCGCTGATAATGATCACCACGACAAGCACACCAGTGTGTTTACCAGAAAGGCTCCGTACCATTACGGTTGGGACTGGGGGATCCGGATGGTAGGCTGTGGAGTATGGCGTCCAATAGAATTGAAGTTGTTCGAAGTGGCCGACATCAAGGATTACTACGTCCGTCAGCTTTCTATCAGCCGCGACAAGGCCGAAATCTCCAACGAGCTGGAGGTGTACTCCATCGAAGATACAGACACCCAGGCCGAAGTTGTATTTACCTGTTCGCTGAAGGGACAGGAGGTAATGGTCAACAAAGTACCGGTAGTGCTTACTCCGGGCAAGAATCTGGTAAAATCTGATATGACTATCCTCAACCCCTCTTTATGGATGCCTCACGGTTGGGGCGAGGCAACCTTGTACGATTTTAAGACAGAAGTGCGCAAGGCAGGCGGACAGGTGATTGACCAGGTAAGCTGCCGCAGCGGACTTCGTACCGTACGGGTGGTAAATGAGGAGGACAAGGATGGTAAATCGTTTTACTTCGAGGTAAACGGTATTCCGTTGTTTGCCAAAGGTGCCAACTATATCCCAAGCGATATTATTCTTAACAATGTGAAGGAAGAGGACTACCGCAGGTTGTTCCGCAACGTGAAGGCGGCCAACATGAACATGATCCGCATCTGGGGAGGAGGTATCTACGAAGAAGATTACTTCTACCAGTTGGCCGACGAGAACGGGATATTGGTGTGGCAGGACTTTATGTTCGCCTGTACAAGCTATCCTTCAGATCCGGCCTTCTTAAACCTGGTTGAACAGGAGGCGCATTACAACATACGCCGTTTACGTAATCATGCCAGCATTGCCATGTGGTGCGGAAACAATGAAATCATTGAGGCCATCAAATACTGGGGCTGGGATAAGAAATTCAGTAAAGAGGTACACCAGGGTATGTTTACGGGATACAACAAGCTGTTCCGCACGTTGCTTCCCAACAAGGTGAAAGAGCTGGATCCCGACCGCTTCTATCTGCATAGTTCGCCGGATTCGGCCAACTGGGGCAGACCCGAATCCTGGGGCTGGGGCGACAGTCATTACTGGGGTGTATGGTATGGCGTTCAGCCCTTCGAAGTTTTGGATACCCGTCTGCCTCGCTTTATGAGTGAGTTCGGGTTTCAGGCATTCCCTGAGATGAAGGTGATCTCCACCTTTGCCGAACCTAAAGACTATGCGTTGGAATCGGAGGTAATGAAAGCGCATCAGAAGAGCAGCACCGGCAACTCCATCATCCGCACCTATATGGATATGTATTACCATGTTCCGGAAAAGTTTGAAGATTTTGTTTATGTAGGATTGGTGCTTCAGGGACAAGGAATGCGCCACGGAATGGAGGCTCATCGTCGCAACCGCCCCTACTGTATGGGCACGCTTTATTGGCAGCTTAACGATAGCTGGCCCGTTGTTTCGTGGTCGAGCGTCGATTACTTCGGCAACTGGAAAGCCCTACACTATCAGGCTCAGCGGGCATTCAGTCCCCTTCTTGTAAACGCCATCGAAGAAAAAGGCAAATTGAACTTCTATCTTATATCCGACGAGTTGAACGACCGGAACAACCTGACGCTGGAAAGCCGGATGGTAGACTTTTCCGGCAAAGTACTTAAGAAAGAGGTGCGTAAGGTGAATATGAAAGCCAACAGCTCCACCTGTGTGTGGGAACAGGATTCAGCCTCTGCGGCTACTGCACAGCAGCGAACCGACGCACTGCTTCTGCTTACACTGAAAGACAGCAAAGGCAAGGTTTTGGATAAGCAGACCTTCTATTTCGAAAAGCCCAAGGCTCTTAACTTGCCGGAAACAACCGTCAAGCAAAAGGTGAAATATATGGATGGAGCCTGCGAGGTTACCCTTACGTCGGATAAGCTGGCGAAAGACCTGTTTATCGAAATTCCTGTTCAGGGAGCACAGTTTACTGATAATTTCTTCGACCTGCTGCCGGGTGAGAGCAAAACAATCCGTATCACCTCTCCCCTGCTGAAGAAAACCGATAAAACAAACATCAGGGTAACACACCTCCGTCAGACCTATTGATGGGTGATAATAAGGGTGCCTTAGCTATTCTCTGAGAACTGCACACCCAAATTGTACAGATTAACACAACGTTTCAGATAAAGAGTCCGGTATCGAACCGGACTCTTTTCTTTTATCTCTTTTTATTCTGAAAAACCTATTGAAATAAATGTATCCTTTAAAAAGATACGAATCAGGAGTAACAAAATCATTCAATCTTTATGGCAGTTACAGGCTGCTGCTTTATTTCATCCAGCGGAACAGCCCGGAATTTAATTCTGGTAAAATCAATTTTATTCAGGTCGATACTCCGTATGGCACTGTTATACATAGTCCGGTAATATATAATACGATTGGACACATCCGTTGCCGAGGTCCACTGAGTGGCACTGGGAATTGAAACAGGGGTTTTACCGATAGGAAACTCAATTCCTAAGGGTATATCAAAATTATTCAGAATCTGAAAGCTCTGAAGTACGGTTTCCAAAGCAGAAGCTTGCTTGGGCGCCGTTGTCTGATAGAAGGCTGCACGTACAAAACGGGATGGCGGGGTTACATCGCCGGGGATGCCTAAAAAGCCGCTACCGGCTCCAAAGGAAGAAAGGTGCATCCCGTCCAGGCTTTTCGCCTCGGCCGTACCCGGAAACAGATTCACATAATTATTCAGATTGGTAATCTGCCATTCAAATCCGGGCGAATTGGTTAATACACCCAACTTATTTTCATAAAAACGAGGTTGACCGTCTACAATCTCAAGGACAAGCTGACGACCGGTTATGTCTGCGATACGCCAATGAACAGTGGAAGCACGCGGATCGATTGCTACAACATGGATCTTATTAATTGCCTCTTTCACCTCGGTAACAGTAGCGAAATTTGACAACATCCAGGATACAAGCTGTAAATCGGCAATACTTGTTGTTCGGTTAGCCGGATTGTAATCTTCATATTTTCCATAGCCCGGAAAATAAAATAGTCCGGCAGATAATCCGGCTTCATTGATACCTTCGGCAACAAATTCCTTTTGTTCTACAGACAAGCCCACATACCCGTAACGGGCCATAAATTCGAGTCCGTTTGTAGAGCCGCCCGGCAAATAAGAATGCTGTTTGTATCCCCTGGGTACAACAACATACTGGCTGTTTAACTCACTACCTCCCCACTCTATGGTTCGGGCCAGGACATGCGCCCCGTTTCGGGAAGATAGAGTAATACCTGTACAGGCTTGCACTGTTTGCAATTGAGAAAAAGTCAAGGCTACAATAGCCATCAGGGTGAAAAATCTACTCGTCGTCAGTATAGTCGTTTTACTAAAAAAAAATTCATAAATTAAATAGTTTATTTACAACACTCAAACATTCTACACATTAGCTGTTTTAACAAAAGCTTGATACTGATTAAATTACGACAACCATAGTAATCCTAAAAAGATAGCAGTACTTGCTCTTGTAAATGTTAGGACTTTTTGTTCAAAATGTTAATACTTTTTTGTTTAAATGTTAGGACTTTTTCGATGGAATATAGTATTCATTTTTGTACTATGACTCGTACTGAATTTGGGTTACAGTTTAGTGTCAAATCTCTAAAGCAGCTTAACGTAAAATATATTAATTCCTGAATAAGGTTTACTCTGGTCCAATAATGGGCAATGGGAGCTGGATTTCTGTTGGCTACAACAAAGGGTATCATTTATTCTTCAACAATCGATTCTTTATTTGCAAACACTTCCAAAGGGGCATCAGACAGACTCCGGAACTTCCGTACAGGAGTTGAATTCACGAATTCTTTATCGGAGTTAAAACGATATAAATAATTATAAATCAACCATATTCCGTCAAACGAACAAGCCGAAAGAGTTGTTATAAGTATACGGGATGTTATAAATATATAGTATTATGGATGAAAATGTATTGAACTTTGTTAAGCAGTATATTGGTGATGCCATTGCAAATTATCCCAAAATACCAGCCAGCAAATTAAATGAAGTTGTTGAGGATGCATCCATCAGAATGGTTGAATCTCTCAAAATTGCAGTCTCAACCGACAAGAAGGATGGTATTGAGGCATTGTTGAATGGATCGGATGATTTGATGATGGCCAACGAGGTTAGGAAGATGCTGGAAAGTGATTTAGTAATATCCATCGAAGAAGTCACAAAACTGGATGCCCGTGAGGCTACAAAAGTTGCCTCTTCGGTTTTCCCGGTTGTACTTAAACGGTTTTGCGAAGCATTTGATGCCGAATCCTTAACCTATCTGCTTGTAAGAGAATATAAGAAAAATGGTGTGCTTGTAGGCTCATTCACTTGTATTCTTGGAGGAATGTTCGGGTAACTTGGTACAGAAACATAAAAGAGGCAATCGTATGAATAATGTGACTGCCTCTTTTATGTAAATTATCTTATTTTATTTAGCAAACGATTCGCATTGTCTGTCAGCAACACCCATGCCCCTGCCAGGATAGCTGTATCTTTAATAACCAACCTTCCGGCTCCTGTAAGCAAAGGGAAACCCTGTTCGCCACTTCCTAAATCCGGCACCCACACTTCGGGAGTTGTAATTAAAAACGAAAGAGTTCCGATGGTCATTATTACGGCCAGTCCGGCTCCTATCAATCCTATTTTATCCGAAAACATACCCAAGAAGGTTAGAATGCCAATTGCCATAATCAGTATGCCCAATCCATTGGAAAACAGATAGGTTCTGTTTTCTGTATGCCATTGATGTTTTACTTCGTCAAACTCTCCCTCTTTCAGCTTATACATTTTATATTCGGGAGCACTCTTTGCATAAAAGAAGCTCATAAACGGACTGTTAGCAACAAAGGGAACAATCCCTTCGGCTTCATAATTCCAGAACTTTAGTCCACCTATCCAAACAAAAATAATAAGTATAGCTACACGTATTAAATTGATACCCAATCGTTGAGTAGAGGCCACAGAAGAAAGAAATGTCATAAATAAAGTTTTCGCTTTGTCCATACGTTCATATTTAATTATTTAACCTGTGCAAAGTACGGCATTTCCTAACCTCGGATAAATGGCAATAGCACCGTTAGGGTTGGCTATTTTTCCCGTTTTTCTCTATTTCTGTAATCCGTAATACTTTCGGAGGTCATCTTTTTGTAAAACCGGCTGAATGCGGCAAGATCTTCAAATCCCAGAATATCAGCAATTTCTTTCGCACTTTTGTGAGTATAGAGCAACAAACGCTTTGCTTCGGTGAGCAGTCGTTCGTGGATTATCCTCAACGGTGATGGCAATCCGTAGGATGCAAAAAGATTGGTAAGCGTTTTGGGCGACCTATGCAATAGATCGGCATACTCCTGTACCTGCTTTTTTTCTTTGTAGTGATTATCCACAAGAACATAAAACTGACGGACCATATCGAAACTCTTCTCTTTTTCGTGAGTTATCGAATATTTTTCCCTGGCAAAACGGGTACAGGTGATAATAAAACGTTTCAATAAAATTCGCAGCATCTCCTCCTGTAAATTATCCTGAATACAAGACTCCTTGCAAAAAACACGAACAATGTCGTTCAGACTGTCGGATTGTTCTGCAGTAAGTTTCAATTTCATAATATGCGATGATCCATGAAAAAGAAATCCATTACATGAAACCTCGTTATCGTGCCCGAATATGCAGTAGAAATTACTGTTAAATACAAATGTTAGGTAAGTCCCGTCCCGCTGTATCACCTCAAAATGATGCAACGGAGTTAGTGTGATTATCTCTGATTCGTGTAATTGCGTTACTACATGGTCAATCTCGACGGTAATTGTTCCACTTTGAACCCAAATGAATTTATATAAACTTTTGTCTTGTTGAAGTTTTATATCTTCATCATAACGAGATGTAATGGATAAATTTCCCTTAAGCGGAGTGATCAGTTGGTAGTCGATCATTAATTCAAAGTTTTAATATGCTTGTTATTCTTTGCTGTTTCTAATTTTTCAAACAATAAAATTAAGTAAAGTGTTTTAGAATCAAAAAAAGCAGTTTGAATGAGCACTTTTTTTAATAATATTTATTTATATTTGTAAGAACTGAAATTTTGAGGAAGATAATACTAATTCTATTTCTATGGATGATGCAACAAACGGCTCCAATTACCAAAAATTATTGCATGAAATAGAGCTGTTAAAATATGAGAACAGAGTTCTGCATACTAAAATTGAGAAGCTGACTACTTACAATGGCAGTCAGACATTACTCACCGACAAGCAACTCCTTTTTGATTTATTGGTATGTCTGGTTGAGGAGGCACCTTTCGGTGTATTGATAAAAAAGGTAAATGTTAAATCCATTGTGTATTTCAATAAAGCAGTGGCAGATCTTTTTCAGTTGAACGGAACTCGCTTGCTGGGGCCCTACTGGAATAATTTCTTCTCTCACGAATGGCTTCATAAAATTGAAGAATTAGACAGAGAATGTATACAAAACAATTGTAACAAATCAGACACCATCCATATAACCACCAAAGAGGGAGAATCTCGTACGGTACTTACCATACGACATCATCCTAAACAACTTGACACAGAAGATGAACAACATATTATCACTTTCTTTGTAGATATAACAAAGAATGAACATATTAAGCAGGAAATAACCTCTGCACTGGAAGCCGACAGACGTAAATCCGAATTTCTTGCCAACATGAGTCACGAAATCCGTTCGCCCCTTAATGCTATTGTAGGTTTCTCTCAGTTAATGGAAGATGCCGAAGATGCCGAAGAAAGGCATACCTATTCCGAAATTATACGTCAGAATAACGACCAACTGCTTCTTTTGATTAACGATATCATCGATTTTGCTAAGATAGAATCCAACAAGCTTTCTTTCACTTTCGAAAGCGTGAATATCCATGCCCTTTGTAAAGAGGCCTATGTAACATTTTCGTTGAGGAACAAAGAGGGTGTTTCCCTTCATTACGAAGAGGGACCTTCGGTTTATGTACACTCGGACAGCAAGCGTTTGATGCAGGTGCTTTCTAATTTCCTTACCAATGCCGTAAAATTTACGGATACCGGATCCATAACAATCAGCTATATTGTGCAAAACGATGAGGTGACCGTAAGTGTTACCGATACCGGAACCGGTATTTCTGCCGAACATTGTAATAATATATTCAGCCGTTTTGCAAGGGTGAACGAAAGTCGTCCCGGAGCTGGGTTAGGATTATCTATTTCTAAGAAATTAATAGAAAAACTGGGAGGTAAAATTGGTGTGCGCTCTGAATTGAACAAAGGCTCGGTTTTCTGGTTTTCACTGCCTTTGTCCAAATAGCAAGTAATAATAAAACAATTCTACCCCACATTTTACAAGTGAAAAACAAATAAACAAAAACGAATACTGTGAATCAAATGCATATAGGAGATAATAACTCCAACAACATAAATAGCTGGAATTCTTATTTCGAATTCATTCCCTGCGCCATGCTTACGCTTGATGCCGGGGGGATTGTTACGCAATGCAATCCGGCCTGCCTCGAATTCTTTTGCAGCGAAAAATCGCTTGTGGGTTACTCTTTATTTAACGACCCCAACTTTACGTCCTCTATAATTGCACATTTCAGGACTGAATCCGGGTTTACTGTATCCCTTCCCTACGATTTTGCCAAGGTTCCTTATTCAACCTGCTTCCGACAAAAGTTAATATACATAACCTTGAAAGTTAAGTTCTTGCAAGACTCCGGCAATGGAGCTCCGGGATATTTCGTATGTATCACCGAGGGGGCTTTACCTGAAGCCGAAAAATCGCCTAAAAAGGTCTACTCGTCCGATGCGCTTTCTTTTACTAAAGAGGAGTTGTTAAAGATTGCCGAGCTTATCCCCGATCTTATCTTTGTTGTGGACAAAGATTTATATTATAGGAAAACGTTTGCCTACGGGTCCAAACTGGGACATCTCTATATCCCCGAAGATCAGTTATTAAACAAACACGTAACCGAAGTCCTGCCCGCCAAGCAAGCCAGACTTATTATGCTTGCCATACAAGCAGCCTTTAAACGAAACAAATCCACCAAAGTGAAGTATTCGCTTCACATTGACGGAATAGATCAGTTTTATATGGCAAGGGTGATTCCTTTCAACGACACCTCCGTTTTCATGATGGTACAATGCATCACGGATAGCTATGTGAGCGAAATGAATGTGCAGATGCTATCCTATGCGGTTAATCATACCAACGAGAAAATTATGATGCTGGACGATTCGGGGGCAGTTGTATACGCCAGCAACCGGCTAAAAACAAAATACGGACTTAAAAAGACTAACAACAATTATCCTTCGGCCTTGTTCAGTAACCTGTTTCAGGGAGAAAGCTGGGAATCGATCAAAAAACAACTCGAAACTTCGGAGTTCGTAAAAGTTGAAGATATGTTTACCAATATGGAAGGAATAAAGTCGCCCATGGAGCTTTATTTCTACAGGGTGTTGGATATTGTAAAAGGTAATATGTATTGGTGTTTTGCCAGAAACATAACAGAGAGATACACATACCGCAAAGAAATAGAGGGTGTTAACAAGCTGATGACAACCATATTGGATAGTCTTCCGCTAGCCATAGGAGTTAAAAGTGTGAGAGACGATTTCAGGTATGTTTACTTTAATGCCGAAGCAAAAAGGGTATTACATAAAATAGCTGAAGAGGTTGTGGGAAAGACCGACTTCGATCTGTTTCCGGGCTCCGACTTCCCTTACCAAGTGCGTACAAAAGATATGCTGGCGATAGAGAAGGGAATATATTCTGAATATGCGGTACCCTTTACGGGGCCCGACGGGGCAGAGCATATCATGAACCGCTTGCATATTTACGTGAACAATCCGGATAATCCGCAGATAGTATCAGTATTTTGGGATGTTACCGAGCAACATAACAACCAGGTGGAACTAATTAAAGAAAGGGAAAAGAACAGTTTAAAGTCGGCTTTCCTCTCGAACATCTCCCACGAGATACGTACACCACTGAATGCCATCACCGGTTTTTCTGAATTAATATGTGAAGCCGAAACGCTGGATGAAAAGTCGGCATACAAGCAACAGATAGGTGAAAACAACGAACGATTGCTCAATCTGATTGACGATATGCTGCTGATGTCCGAAATAGATTCGGATATGGCAGAACTCTCCTTTACACGGGTTCCGGTTAAAACTTTATGCAACAATCTTTTCAACCGGTTCTCCGGCAAAGAACCCCAGGGTGTTACCTTCACTTTCGACTCAGGTGATTCGCCCGAATGTATCTTGCTGACCGACGAACTGATGCTGGAGCGAGTATTTATCTATCTGCTGGAAAATGCATTTAAGTTTACCAGCAGGGGGGCGGTTACCTTGTCGTATCAGATCAACACAGAACATGAAACATGCAAAACGGTTGTATTGACTGTTTCCGATACCGGTATCGGGATTGATCCCGCCTATTCGGAACAGATTTACGAGCAATTCTTCAAAATAGAAAAGTATAGTCAGGGTCCCGGACTAGGATTAACTTTAGCCAAACGGATCATGCATCTGCTGGGCGGAAGCATCTGGTTCGAATCCAGGGAAGGTGGAGGAACTCTATTTCACGCAAAACTTCCACTGAGTTGAAATCCAATCATCTAAACTGAATTTATATTTATTATTAGTTTTTTTTATCTTAAAAAGATATTTTTCCACTTAATTGCTTGATTGTTTAAAAAATATAAACTATTATTGCAATCTGTTAATTTATTGCATCTGGAGAGATGCCGAAAGAACCATATTAAGATGTTTTCCTTGCTAGTTTTGTTAACCAATTAATTTAATGAATAATGAATTTTGCCAATGTGAAGTACAAATTGTCGGCGATGATGTTTGTACAGTTTTTTATCTGGGGGAGTTGGTATGTTACCATGGGAACCTATCTGGGAGAGACCCTTCATTTCAATGGAATTCAAATAGGTCTCGCCTACGGAACAGTAGCAATCGCTTCCATGATTTCGCCTTTTATTGTCGGGATGATAGCCGACCGTTTCTTCTCTGCCAATCATGTGATGGCATTTCTTAATATTGTTGGAGCAGGACTGCTTGCTTGGTTATCTGCTATTGACGATTTTTCCCTTTTCTTTCCGGTACTGATTATCTACTCTATTTGTTATATGCCCACAACGGCATTATGCAACTCCATCTCATTTTCAAACCTGAAAGATCCGGGAAACGAATTTTCACGCATCCGGTTGTTGGGATCGCTGGGATGGATCGGAGCTTGTTTATTGGTAAGCGCCCTGAAAATAGAACACCTCTCCTCGCCTTTCCTTATCGCATCGTTTACCTCGGTTCTGGGGGCAGGTATCGGATTGTGGCTGCCAACCAAAACTCCTGCAAAACAAGTTGCAAAAGTAAACATCGCGCAGATGCTGGGATTCGACGCCTTTAAACTAACCCGGCAACGTTCATTCACCGTATTGTTGGTTTTTTCGGCACTAACTTGTATGCCGTTAGCCTTCTATGATTCGTTTACCAATCTGTTTATGAACAATACCCAAATAAACAATGCTGCTGCAGCGATGAGTATGGGACAGGCCGTGGAGATCTGTTTTCTATTCACATTCCCTTTCTTTCTTAGAAAACTGAAGTTTAAGGGATGTATCGGCACAGCTATATTCGTATGGATTATTCTATACGGACTGCTGGCTATTTCGGCAGCGACCGGAATCAAAGGTCTTGTGTATCTGGCTCTGCCGTTGCATGGCTTCTGCTTTACCTTCTTTTTTGTTGCCGGACAGTTGTATGTGGACAAGAAAGCACCCGAAAATTTACGTAATTCGGCACAGGGACTAATTACATTTGCCACCTACGGAGCTGGAAAATACATCGGCACACTGATTGCCGGTAATGTAGTTAACCATCATACCTCAAACGGCGTTTACGCATGGGATGTAATCTGGACAGTACCCTGTCTGTTTGCCTGCCTTATCTTTGCCGGTTTTATGCTATTATTTAAAGAAAATGAAAAAGAAACGGCTCAAGCTGTCTCTTCCATAAATATGGAATCCAACTAATTTACATAACCTATTAAACACAATACGCCTATGGAATAAACCGAGATTAAATCGATTTGGCACCGGTGTGGCCATGCCAAATCAAACTAAATACTTTTTAACCTTTTTTTCTTAATCTATTTTATAATCAAGCAAAACGAAGAATATGAAAAATCTTCTATTTCAGAATAAAAACCATGGATTACCCCAACGTATGCTTTGTACGTTGTTTATATTTCTGATAAGCATAACTGCAGCCATTGCTCAGAATGTTACCGTAAAAGGTAAAGTAGTCGATGCAAACGGCGAAGCATTAATCGGAGTAAATGTATCTGTAAAAGGAACCACTATTGGTACCATCACTGATCTGGATGGTAACTATACACTGCAGGCCCCTAATGCCAAATCAACTTTAACCTTCTCATTTATTGGTTTTCAGAGTACGGATGTAGCTGTAAACAATCAATCCACCATCAATATTACCTTGAAGGAAGACAGTCAGAATCTGGACGAGGTGGTAGTTGTAGGTTACGGTGTACAAAAGAAAGTTACTGTAACCGGTTCTGTAGCCAGTGTAAGTGGAGAAATGCTGAAGGCGTCTCCCACTACAAACTTAACCAACGGAATGTTGGGACGTATGCCCGGTGTGATTGGTTTCAGCCGTGCCGACGAACCCGGTGGTGGCGGAACAACCATCCGCATCCGTGGTACAAACACATTGGGTAGCAAGGATCCGCTTATTGTTATTGACGGTGTTCCCAGCCGTGCCGGGGGATTGAACCGACTTAACCCAAGCGAAATCGAAAGTATGTCTGTATTGAAAGATGCTGCAGCCGCTATTTATGGTTCACGCGCAGCCAACGGTGTAATCCTGGTTACAACCAAGCGTGGTAAAGAAGGAAAGCCTACCGTAACATTTTCGGGCAACTATGGATTCTCCAACCCTATCCGCCTTCCTGAAATGGCCAATGCATTCGAATATGCAACCATGATGAACGAAATCAGCCCCAATGCCAAACCTTATTCGGACGAAGATCTGCAATTGTTTAAAGACGGAACCGATCCATGGGGACATCCGGATACCGATTGGTACGACGCAGCCATCAAGCCCTCTTCCCCTATGTACAGAACAGATGTAGGTCTAAGCGGAGGATCTGATAAATTTAAATTCTACCTTAATCTGGGTGCCAACGGTGAAGATGGAATTTATAAAAACAGTGCCAACCGTTACGACCAGTACAGCATCCGTGCCAACCTGGATGCCAAGGTAAGCAACTATGTTAACGTAAGTTTCGGTACCTTGGGACGTATTGAGTATCGTCAGTACCCCACCAAGAGTGCAGGTTCCATTTTCTCAGCTCTGCGCCGCAGCAAACCAACATTGCCAGCATTCTGGCCATCCGGCGAACCTGGGCCGGATATCGAGTATGGTGATAATCCGGTTGTAACAGGAACCGATGCCACCGGATACGACCGCCAGAAAGATTACTACGTCCAGAATACCCTGAAAGTAAACGTAGATATCCCCTGGGTACAGGGCTTGCGTTTAACAGGTAGCGCGTCTTACGACAAGTATTTCAAAATGCGTAAGAAATTCGACAAACCTTACTATCTGTATTCATGGGATGGCGGAGACGATCATAAAGTGGTTCCCGGCAAGCGTGGATACGCCACCCCTCAGCTCACCCAGGAACATACAGACCAGACAGCCTGGTTGTTAAGCGGCGTACTTGATTACAACCGCACCTTTGGCGATCATACAGTGGGCGTTACCGCCGGTATGGAAGCCGAAGAAAAACAGCAGGATTTTCTAAGTGCTTTCCGTAAATACTTCTTGTCCGACAAGATTGACGAGATGAATGCAGGGGGTATGACCGACCTTACCAACGGTGGTAGCTCGTGGAAAGAACGTCGTAAAAATTACTTCGGACGTTTTTCTTATAACTACCTTGAAAGATACCTGGTTGAATTTGTTTGGCGTGTAGATGGTTCGTACCGTTTCCCTAAAAACAAACGCTATGGTTTCTTCCCCGGTGTATCTGCAGCGTGGCGTGTATCCGAAGAAAACTTCTGGAAAGAAAACCTCGATTTTATCGAATATTTCAAGTTGCGCGGTTCTGTATCGCAGACTGGTAACGATGCATTGTTGAATGCAGATGGCGACTACGACCAGAGTATCCAATATCTAAATACCTTTGGATTTGGCGACTCATATATTTTCGGAACAACCGAAAATCCTCGTTTAACCCCTACCCGTACCCCCAACCCCAATATTACCTGGGAACGCGGTACCACCTATAACCTGGGTTTCGACTTTAAATTCCTGAACAGTCGTCTTACATGGGAATCGGATCTTTTCTACCACAAACGTACCCACATGTTGATCAGCCGTAATGCTTCGCTTCCTGAAATATCGGGTATCACATTGCCTCGCGAAAACCTGGGTGAGATGGAGAACAAAGGTTTTGAAACCATGATCGGATGGAACGATAAAATCGGCGATTTTGAATACGATTTATCTTTGAACGGCACTTATGCCATTAATAAAATCCTTTTCTGGGACGAAACTCCGGGTATACCCGAATATCAGCAATCGACAGGCAGACCGGTAGGTTCATCCTTGTTCTATGTAGCCGACGGCGTATTTAACAATCAGGCCGAGATAGAGGGATACCCCCATTGGTCGGGTACGGTTCCGGGTGATATCAAGTTTAAAGATATCAACAACGACGGTAAGATTACGGCAGACGACCGTGTACGCAGAACAAAGAATTCAGAACCTCGCTTTGTGGGTGGATTCAATGTAAACCTTCGTTACAAGAACTTCGACTTGATGGCCCTGTTCCAGGGTGCTTTAGGTGCAGAAACATATATTCAGACATGGTCGGGTACGGTAGGGAATTACCTGAAAGATTTCTACGACAAACGTTGGACAACCGAAAATCCCAATGTGGAACACCCACGTGCATACGAACGTGAAAACCAATACTGGATTTCTAATTCGAATACCTACTTTATACGCTCTTGCGATTACTTGCGTTTGAAAAATATAGAATTAGGATATAACATAACATTGCCGGCTTTAAAGAATGCAGGTATTTCCAATGCCCGTATTTATGTTAACGCTACCAACATCTTCACGATTGATAAGTTGAAAGTGGCCGATCCGGAGGCTGATGACAAGAACATTACCTCTTATCCGCAAAGACGCGTTGTGAACTTTGGTGTTTCATTAACATTCTAATCGTATAATTATATGAAAACAATTTTTAAAAATATAGTATTTGCCTTGACATTGGGTACAGCGGTTACGTTGAATTCCTGTTCGTCGGACTTTTTGGATATCACGCCTACCGATCAATATTCGGAAGACGCCATGTTTTCGGATGCCGCCCTGTCGCAGGCATTCCTGAATTCAATTTACGGATATGTACGTCACGGTGCCGGAGAACATGCCATTTCGGGAGCATCGGATGAGGCTTATTTTACGCATAACTACGGAATGAAGGCCATCAACGAAACAGCTGTTTCGGAAAGCGACCTGCAATGGTTTGACGACGGTAACTGTCCGTTCCGCTGGAGTGATGCCTACAAAGGAATCCGCTATGCCAATCTGTTTATTTCAAAGATAGATGAAGTTCCAGCTACATCCGGATACAATAAAGATCAGATGAAGGGTGAAGCTCATTTCCTTCGTGCCTATATCTATACCCAGCTGGTTCGCGGCTTTGGTGGCGTACCTTTGGTAACCAAGGTATACGGTTTGAATGACACAGAAGAGATGAAGCAACCCCGTAACACGGTTAAAGAATGTCTGGATTATATTCTGGCCGATTGCGAAGAGGCTATCAAACTGCTTCCTGTAACAGTAAGCGACGACAATTTGGGTAGAGCTACCAAGGGTGCTGCCATGTCGCTTAAAGCTCGCGTATTACTGCAACTTGCCAGTCCGCTTTACTTCGACCGCGCTGTAAACACATTGCCCGTTAACCAGAATACAGGTAATCAGCAGGAGTTGTACCGTTCGGCCAAGACTGCTGCTTTGGCAGTAATCAACAGCGGTACTTACAAACTGATCGATTGCCGCGCTGCAACGGTAGAACAAACTGCCAATAACTTCCATCAGATCATTATTGACAAGAATAATTCGGAAAAAATCTTTACCCGTCAGTTTGCTCAAAAGGGATCAACAAACTGGTTGGTACTGCAACACGGACCCAATGGCTACCACAACTGGTCGGGTATAACCCCGTCTCACGATCTTGCAGCTGCTTTCGAAATGGAAGACGGAACACTGATGACCGGGTTCAGCAATGTGGGCGATAAGAAAACATCCAATCCTTACCTTAACCGCGAACCTCGTTTTTATGCCACCATCGGATTTGATGGTTGTACCTGGGGACGCGTAAGACCGGCCGATGCCTATCCGTTGGATCCTACCCCGCTGGGACAATTACAATGTGGTTATTACGAAGTATCTGGTGTGGAAAGTACCGTAAAAATTAAACTTCCACCCAACGACACAGAACTTACTTTCAAGGGATTAAGCGGAATTGATACCCGTCAGGGACCTATCGAAGACTGGAACGGGTCGTGGACCGGCTATTACGAACGTAAACTGGTTGACACATCGGTAGACGGACAAAACTATGCTCAGAATGTACCGTGGACCTATTTCCGTCTGGCCGAAATGTACCTTATCGCAGCCGAAGCCAGCGTTGAATTGAACGAATTGGAAGACGCAGCCGATTATCTGGATGCCTTACGTAACCGAATCGGCATGCCGGATACAAAGACTACTCTTACACGCAGAGGAAAAGCTTTCAACCAGGCAGACATGAGAGAATTTGTTCGTCACGAACGTTTTGTAGAACTAGCCTTCGAAGATCACCGCTACTTCGATGTTCGCCGCTGGATGATCGCACCTCAAACTTCAAGCCGCAAGCTGACTGGTGTATTGGTATACGGACTTCTTAAACCGGGCATGACTCAACCTAAGCCCTATATCCACAACGAAGAGAAATACAACTACACTTACATTGTAAAAGACCTTTCATCCCGCGAAAACCGCGCATGGGATAATAAAATGTATTTCGCCCCGATAAAACAGGCCGAAATCAAACGTAACCCCAACCTGGTTCAAAACCCCGGAATGCAATAAGTGTTTGACGTTTGCAATGAATAATGGCAACAGATTATTAATAGCGGCCATAGATTATTAATAATGACCGCAGATTTAAGTAATCTGAAACCTGATTGAGAATAAACAAAGGGAGTGATATCGCACGATATCACTCCCTTATTATTTAAAAGCCTCTTATGGGTTACGATCACCCTTCTACGGTAAGGTAACTTCGGCCATTGTCGCCGCGATTTACCTTGATCTGAACCGGAATACGTTCGGTCATCTCCTGCACATGCGAAATCACCCCAATCTTACGTCCCCGGGTACGGAGGCTATCCAAAGCATCCATGGCCACACGAAGCGTTTCGGCATCCAGCGAGCCAAAACCTTCGTCTATAAACAGAGACTCAACCCGCATCTTATTAGACGACAAAGACGAGAGTCCCAAAGCCAAAGCCAGTGATACCAGAAAAGATTCCCCGCCCGACAGCGAATGAACGGTACGCACCTCGTCGCACATATCCCGGTCAATCACCTGCAGAGCCAGTGTATCGGGCACCCGTTCCAACCGGTAGCGCTTACTAAGCTCACTCAGCTGAACATTGGCATAGCTCAACAATACGTCTAACGTATACCCTTGAGCGATGCGGCGGAACTTACCACCGTCCGACGAGCCGGCAATTTCATTCAGACTAGCCCAGTGTTCGCTCACTTCGCGTGCCTGCAGCAACTCTTTTTCCAACGACTGAACCTTTTGCCTGTTCTCTTCGTTAGTTCTAAGCTTAAAACGGATTTCGGTCGCCAACGCATCCAACTCCCTGGACTTCTCGGCACACTGCACCTGCATCTG